>AUXO018252127.1_pt1 | contig 73940 bp, 66 predicted proteins | sample 768731 | NCBI WGS metagenome assembly AUXO01 (sample SAMN02715735, study PRJNA202380) | gut metagenome | biome: sheep rumen | host: Ovis aries | place: New Zealand: Palmerston North
TATTTAGTAAATGGAGCGGTAGATTTTACAGCAAACACAGTAGCTTCAAATGAAGCCGGCTGGTGGAAAATTACAAACGGAGCGGTTGATTTTGCTTTTACAGGAGAATATGAAGGGTACAACATTGTCAATGGACATGTAGAAGCTGCGATACGGCAGGAACAGGCAGAGCCGCAAAGAGAAGAAGGAATGTTCCTGCAGATAACTGTAAATGATACGCCGCTGCGTGCCAAATTAGAAGAAAATTCTTCTGCACAGGCGTTGTATGAGCACATCAAAGCAGAGCCACTGACTTTACATATGCATGATTATGGGAATTTTGAAAAAGTATCAGAATTAGGCTTTTCATTGCCAACCAATGATACGATGTATACAACGCAGCCGGGAGATATTATTCTGTATCAGGGAAATGAACTGACATTTTATTATGATACGAATACATGGGAATTTACCAAAGTTGGAGTATTTCAGAATGTAACACAGGAATATTTGATGGAATTATTTGGAGAAGGTGATATTACAGCTGTATTGGCTGTGGAGAATTAGATATTTCATTACAGTATTTATGGATAATCGCTGTATTCGATTTTCTTATGATTAAAAATGGTTTGCAGTGTGAAATTGACACTTGACACATGGGTCAAATAAGCATATGATAAACGAAGAGTGTTGACAGGCAGAAGTCGCACAAAGGGGTACACCACCGCGGGTGTAGGTTTCCTTTGTGCGGCTTTTTTTGCTTTATGGAATTATTTTTCCATAAAATAACATGCTCCGTTAAAGAAGCGTGTCCTAAGAGGTTTTATTGCGATACAATACGGTTCGGGCATGAAAGAGTTGTAAGCAACACTTTGCGCAAATATACACAAAAACAAAAGAGAATCTATGGAGGTGGATATGGTTCAGATTAATGGAAAAATGGAGAAAGCATCGGGGGTATGTCTGTTGGATTATCTGACACAGGCTGGATATAATCTGGTTGGAATTGCAGTAGAACGCAATGAGGAGATTGTTTCGAAGGCAGACTATGATAAGGTGTTTTTGGAAGAGGGAGATGTTGTAGAAGTTGTCAGTTTTGTGGGTGGCGGCAGCAGATAAGCGTTACACGAATGGATAGGCAACTTGTCTGTATATTGTATACAACATAAAAAAGATTTAGAGTATTATGATAACGCAAAAATAGCAAATAGCTAGAACAGGAGATTGGAAAAATGGCAGATACATTTACATTAGGAGGAAAAGAATTTTCTTCCAGATTCATATTAGGTTCCGGAAAATATTCGATGGAACTGATTCGTGCGGCAGTAGAGCAGGCTGAGGCACAGATTATTACATTAGCAGTTCGCAGAACCAATACAAAGGAAAATGAGAACATCCTAGATTATATCCCGGAAAATGTTACATTACTTCCGAATACGTCAGGTGCTAGAAATGCCAAAGAAGCAGTCCGTATTGCAAGGATGGCAAGAGAAATCGGCTGTGGAGATTTTGTAAAGGTTGAGATTATGAGAGATTCGAAATACCTTTTGCCGGATAATCAAGAGACGATTCTTGCTACAAAAATGCTTGCAGACGAAGGGTTTGTTGTACTCCCTTATATGTATCCGGATTTGTATGCAGCCAGAGCGTTAGAAGAAGCAGGTGCGGCAGCGATTATGCCACTTGCAGCACCGATTGGTTCAAACAAAGGTCTTGCAACAAAGGAATTTATTCAGATATTGATTGATGAGACAGATCTTCCGGTTATTGTAGATGCAGGAATCGGCAGACCGTCGCAGGCATGTGAGGCTATGGAAATGGGAGCAGCAGCCATTATGGCAAATACCGCCATTGCAACGGCGAAAGATGTTCCGGCAATGGCAGAAGCATTTAAAAATGCAATCATTGCAGGCAGAAAAGGTTATTTAGCCGGAATTGGTCGTGTATTAGAGCGAGGGGCAAGTGCATCGGACCCACTGACAGGATTTTTAAGAGATTAAAGTACGTGTATCAATATGTGTACTCTAATAGGGAAATATTGTTGGCTACAAAGAGGGAAAGAAGGAAATAAGCGTGAATTGTGAAGAAAATAACGAAAAAAAAGAGAATTCTTTTTATGTTGATTCAGACAAATTGAGTGAAAAAGCGTTGGAAAAGAAGCATCGTCTTGAAAATGACCCTTCTAGCAGAACAGATCCGTTTGAATACATGGAAGGGATGGAACGGATTGATTCAAATATCATGAATCAGGTCATTTCGCAAATGGATTCGTATGATTACAGCAAATATACGGCACAGGATGTCCTATATGCACTGCAGAAAGAGACGTGTGATATTGAAGATTTTAAGGCGTTGCTGTCGCCTGCTGCTGCACCATTTTTAGAGCAAATGGCAAGGAAAGCAAAGTTGGAGACGAGTAAGCATTTTGGAAATACAGTTTATTTATTTACACCGTTATATATTGCAAATTATTGTGAAAATTACTGTGTATACTGTGGATTTAACTGTTATAATGACATTAAAAGAAAGAAACTTTCAACGGAAGAGATTGAACATGAGATGAAGGTCATTGCAGATTCCGGAATCGAAGAGATTCTGATGCTCACAGGCGAGAGTAAGACAATGAGTGATATTCATTACATCGGCGAAGCGTGTAAGCTGGCAAAGAAATATTTCAGAAATATCGGACTTGAAATCTATCCGGTGAATAGTGAGGATTATGCATATTTGCACGAATGTGGAGCGGATTATGTTACCGTCTTTCAGGAAACCTATGATGCAGCGAAGTATGAAACATTGCACCTGATGGGACATAAGAGAGTGTGGCCGTATCGTTTTGAAGCGCAGGAACGAGCCATTCTGGGCGGAATGAGAGGTGTCGGATTCTCGGCATTATTAGGACTTGCAGATTTTAGAAAGGATGCACTTGCATCAGCCCTGCATGTGTACTATTTGCAGAGAAAATATCCACATGTGGAGTATTCTCTATCCTGTCCACGACTTCGTCCAATTATTAACAATGATAAGATTAATCCGTTGGAAGTTCATGAAAAAGAACTCTGTCAGGTCATTTGTGCATATAGAATATTCTTACCGTATATTGGAATTACGGTTTCTTCTAGAGAACAGGAACATTTCAGAAATGGAATTGCAAAGATTGCAGCAACGAAGATTTCGGCAGGTGTTTCTACCGGAATTGGAGATCACGAGAGCAAATATACCGGTACAGAGGAAGCAAATTCAGAAGGAGACGAGCAGTTTGAAATATCTGACGGAAGAAGTTTTGACCAGATGTATGCAGATATGTCAAACGAAGGCTTACAGCCGGTGCTCAATGATTATGTATATGTATAAAATATGTGTCAGCAACAGACATCTCGTAGAAGGAGATTATTATGCACAGCTTGAAAAAGTAGCAAATAGTGGCATATCGGCGATTTTGCTGCGAGAGAAAGATTTGTCATTAGAACAATATGAAGTCTGTGCAAGAAAGGTACAAAACATCTGTGCACGTGCTGGGATTGACTGTATTTTGCATCAATTTATTCCGGCTGCGGTAAAATTAGGTGCAAAGAAATTCCATTTGCCATTTTCTGTATTTATGGATGAAACAACAGATATACAGGCACTTCATCAGGCGGGAATGTGTATTGGAACATCGATACATTCGGCAGAAGATGCCATTACAGCACAGAAACGCGGTGCAGATTATATTACGGCAGGACATATTTTTACAACCGATTGCAAGAAAGGTTTACCGGCAAGAGGGTTGGACTTTTTACGGGAAGTTTGTGAGAATATTGACATTCCGGTCTATGCCATTGGAGGTATTAACGAAGGCAATGCCGCATCTTGTATACAGGCAGGTGCTAACGGCGTGTGTATGATGTCGGCGTATATGAGGATGGAATAGGCACAAAGATACAAAAATTTAATAAAACCTTCATAGTCACCTCTTAGAAAGTATGATAGAATAACGTCTGTTAGTTTTATTGAAAAGAGGTTAGGACAAATGTTACATGTAATCGTACCCATCGTGGTTGGTGGTATTATTGGTTATTTTACGAATTATATTGCAATTAAGATGTTGTTTCGTCCAAGAACAGCGAAATATATTGGTAAATGGAAAGTTCCATTTACACCGGGAGTGATTCCAAAGAATCAGTCGCGAATCGCAAATGCAGTAGGAAATGCAGTAAGTGAGCAGCTTTTGACAAAGGAAGCAATGATGGCGCAGCTTGAAGAGAATGGACTAAGTGATAAGATTGCAGCTTCCATTGTGGATAGTATTTTAAAGGCAAATATCAATTTTGAAGAATCTGGAGAAACACTAGAAAAGGCAGGAAGCAATATTACGGACAAGCTGACAGAAGAGATTGAACATGCAGATTTGTTACCTGTGATTCGAGAAATCGGCAATCATACATTACAGGATTATTTGAAAAATCCAATGATTTCAATGTTTTTGAATGGTTCTATGCTAGAGAGTATCTATGGAAAAATCGATGTGGGCTTGAAAGCATATGTGCAGGAAAATGGGAAACAGATGGTGCAGGATTATATTGCAAAGAAAGTGGAAGACCAAGGCACGATTCAGACGAAAGAGATTGTGGAATTATTCGGAATGAATCAGATGCAGTTGACGCATACAGTGAGCAAGATTATAAAGACATTTCTGTCAGAAAAGAGTGAAGAACTTCTTGCAGTCCTGGATATTCAAGCAATTGTACAAAAACAGGTGGAATCCATGAAGGTGGAAGAACTAGAAGAGCTTGTCATGTATGTGATGGAAAATGAACTGAAAGCTGTTATCAATTTAGGAGCTGTTATTGGTGCACTGATTGGTATGATAAATATTTTTCTTTAATAAATAGTAGCAATTAACTAAATAAAATAAACTAAAATGGTTCTCTGAAACGCAAAATTTTACGTTTCAGAGAAATTTTTTTACGGAAATACTTGCAAATGAAAGTTTAATGCTGTAAAGTGTTACATGAATAAAGAAAAAGTTAATAAATGATAAAGTTTATTAAAAATACAGATAGAATATGAATAATTAGGGATTTATTTATGGATAAAAATGAAATATTGGAAAAAACGCTTAAGGCATTTCAGCGTTATTACAACATAAAAAGAGATGCAGTGACAGAACCCTTTTCAGCAGAAGCTGAATTCCATACACATGATGAGCATTATTTTTTATCAAAAAGTGCAAAGATTTTTGAATCAGAGTCAAATGAATTTGTTTTTTTTGCACTAGAAGACGAATTAGATAAAAACACGCTCCACATGTTGGATCAGAGGGCATGGGAAGAGGGACTGTCCAGAGTTGATTTAGAGGAGAGTCACAAAAGCTCAGATGTTACATTAATTATTATTGCAGACAGAGTACAGGATGAAGCTTTTCAAATGATTCCCAAATTAAAACATTACAAAAGCTATCTATTCACGTTAAGAGGCTGGAGTAATTATCGTTTGATTACATTAGAAGTATCTACAGGAAAGATTTCACACAACCGCCAGGGTGGATCTTTGAAGAAACTTCTGAGTAATATAGTGGCAGAATAATTGTCACACAACATACATATAAAAAGGAGAGAAAAAAATGGCATTAGTAATCATTATTTGTGCAATAGTCTTGCTGTTTATTGGTTATGTATTTTACGGCAATTGGCTTTGCAAGCAGTGGGGAATCGATCCAAAGAGAAAGACTCCTGCTGTTGAATTGGAAGATGGCGTAGATTATGTTGCGGCACCTCCAGCAGTTCTTATGGGACATCACTTTTCATCAATCGCAGGCGCAGGCCCTATTAACGGACCAATTCAGGCTGCAATTTTCGGTTGGGTTCCAGTATTTTTATGGTGTATCATTGGTGGTATTTTCTTTGGCGGACTTCAGGACTTTGGATCATTATTTGCATCTATTCGTCATGATGGAAAATCAGTTGGTGAAATCATCAAAGATTCTATGGGTAAGAGAGCACAGAAATTATTTATTATCTTTGCGCTTTTAGTTTTGATTCTTGTAATTGCATCGTTCGTTAACGTTGTTGCAGGTACATTCTTTACGGCAGCAGGCGGTGGAACAGGATTAAAGGCTAATCCTACAGGAAATCAGACAACTGCAATGATTTCTGTTTTATTTATTCTTTTGGCAATTATTTACGGTATTATGACGAACCGTTTTGGTGTAAAGACATTACCGGCCACAATTATCGGTGTTATCGGGGTTGTTGCCATCACAGCAATTGGTTTAAAGTGTGGATTTGCATTAAGCCGTATCGGTTGGATTGTATTTATCGGTATTTATCTGTGTATTGCATCATTGATTCCGGTTTGGATTTTGTTGCAGCCACGTGATTATCTTTCAAGTTTCTTATTATATGCAATGATTGCACTTGCATTCATTGGTATTGTTGTTTCAGCATTTACAGGAAGAGTTGAATTTACAATTCCTGCATTTACAAGTTGGACACCAAAGGACGGACAGTACTTATTCCCAACTTTATTTATTACTGTTGCGTGTGGTGCATGTTCAGGTTTCCACAGCTTAATTGCAACAGGTACATCATCTAAGCAGCTTGACAGCGAAAAGCATGCAAAGGTTATCGGTTATGGTTCTATGTTAATTGAATCAGCACTTGGTATCATCGCATTAATCGCTGTTGGTATGGTATTTGATCAGTATAAGGCTGGTAACTATGGTTCACCTTCAGCAGCATTTGCGGCAGGTATTGCAAGCATGTTCAATGGGGAAGGTTCTGTAGTATATAATACAATTTATGCATTGCTTACATTGGCAGTTTCTGTATTTGCATTGACTTCACTTGATACGGGTACACGTCTTTCAAGATTCATGTTCTCTGAACTTTTCTTAAAAGAAGGTGAGAAGTCATGGAAGGAAGCGACAGGATTCCGTAAGTTCTTAACACATCCATTGGTTGGTACATTATTAATGGTAGTTATTGGTTCAACACTTGGCTATTTAAAGTTATCTCAGATTTGGGGACTTTTCGGTGCAGCGAACCAGTTACTTGCAGGTATCGCATTAATGGCAGTTGCCGCTTGGCTTGGTGAAGCAGGAAAGAATAACAAGATGTTCTTCATTCCTATGATTTTCATGCTTGCTGCAACACTTACAAGTCTTGTTCTTACAGATATTAACAAGATTAAGATGATTTCAGCAGGTACAGCAGCATGGGGTGACTGGTTCCAGTTAATCTTTGCTACAGCGATGGCTGTTCTTGCAATTGTTCTTGTTGTTGAAGGTGTTCAGACATTCAAGTCACAGGCAAAGAAAAATGCATAATTAAAATAGTTTTTATTGTTTTGCATAATATAAACGAGAAAGGATTTTCGGATTTCCCGGAAATCCTTTTTGTTATTAGGAAACGTAGAGCTTCATTTCTATAATATGATTCGGTGTCAAAAGGTGCATATTATGTGGTGGCACAATACACATGGTTGTGTTATAATATAAATAATTCACATAAACGAATTATAACAGAGGGGAAAATTATGGATATACGGGATATTGTTGATATTGATAAAATGGAAGAAATCATGAAAGCATGGTCAACGGCATGCAATATGGCAACAGTATGTTTAGGGGCAAAAGGAGAATATATAACAGGTCAGATTGGTTTTACGGATTTTTGTACGAAATATACGCGTCAGACTGAAAAGGGAGATACCAGATGTCAGTACTGTGATAGAAACAATGAGGGGATATACTATTGTCACGCCGGATTGATGGATTTTGGATTTGATATTTTCTTAGAGAATGGAGAAAAGGTAGGAAGAATAATTGGCGGACAGGTATTGTCTAAGCCAATTGATGAGGATAAAATTATCGCATTGGCAGATGATTTGGGAATTCCAAGAGAAGAATATTTAGAAGCAGCAAGAAAGATTCCAATTCGAGATGAAGAATCCATAAAATCGTCTGCATTTTTATTAGACAGAGTATTTAATTATCTTGTCAATTCAGAGTATGCAAAATTATTACAGGAAAAAAATATTACCAAGTTAGATATGATTTCTAAATGTGATTCGCTCACAGGGTTATATAATAATAAATATTGTAAAGAATTTGTTGCCAAAAAAGTATCTGAAAATAAACCATTTGCCATGTTTATTTTCGATTTAGATAAGTTTAAACATATTAATGATACGTATGGACATATGTTTGGGGATAAAGTATTAAAAAGTTTTGCAAATATAATAGATATGCAAAAGCCAAAGGATGCAGTTGCCGGCAGACATGGCGGTGATGAATTTGTTATTATTGCTCCAATTTCCAGTGAAAGACAGGCAAAATGTTTGGCAGCGGCAATACAGAAAGTTATAAAAACGATTTCATTTGAAGAAGATTCAGATTTTTTACTAACAACAAGTATTGGAATATCGATGTATCCGAATCACGGTAGCGATGTAGCAAGATTATATGAAAATGCTGATTTGGCTCTATATGCCGTTAAAAAAAATGGAGGAAACGGATACATGATGTATCAAAATACATTAAGAAGCGATGAAGCACTTTGATTGTATTGCGATAATCTGGTAAAATTTAGTTATATTTTCAATCTCATTTTCATACCTATACTATAAAAGTACAAATAAAATACTTTTATAATAACAAAAGGAGCGTATGCGATTGATGAAGTGGAAAAAGGTAAAGTTGTGCATTGCACTTGTTGTATGTTTAACAATCATAGGGACATTGCAGGTTGTTGCGACGAATCAGGTTCATACATATACAGATAAGACAATTACAACAGCGTCAATAAAAGTTCAATTGAATATGAATCATAAACCAGCCGATGATAAGAGTATGATAGTTCTTTCATCGGCTGATTTTGCAGATGGTGTAGTGATACATGAAGTATCAGTTACAAATACAGCAAATAAGGATGCGTATATACGAGTAAAATTAACGCGTAAATGGAAGGATATGCAGGGCAATCAGGTAAGAATACCAAACGCAAGTAAATTCGATACGAATTTATTTGCATGTGTTTCAAAAACAAGTGAAGATTGGTTTACTGTTGAGGAAGATGGCGTGACGTGGTTTTATTATAAGAAGAAATTAGGTGCGGGAGAGACGAGCAGCAATGTATGTGATGCATTATTGGCATCAAAACTTCAAGAACAGAACACCAATCAATACAGTAATCTGACATTAGATATGCAGTGGGAAGCACAGGCGATACAGACGACAGCTGCGAAAGAGGCAATGCAATCAGAATGGAGCATATATGCAGAATTCACACAGCAGGGGGATTTAGCAGAGGTTGTAAAGGGGGAATCTGATGCACAATAATTGTTGTAGAAATCATGTGGTGTTAAAAAGAAAGCTAAGAACATGCAGGATAAAATGTCTGTTATTGCTTGTACTTATGGAAATGTTGTATGATATGTATCCCATAGGTGATTTGGTGCAAAAGTGTGGGTTACAAAACACGGTATATGCAGCAGAGACACAGATTCAGCTAGATGAAAATGCACAGCAGTTTTCAACAATAGAATCCGATCTTGATTTTCAGGATATGGAACCGGGAGAAATACGAAACGGAAATATACATATCCAAAATACATCTAAAAATGCGGTGACATTTTACCTATCTGCTGAATTATTGGAAAATATTGCGGCACAGCCAGACACAACGCAAAATGCAGTTTATAAAATCTTGCTGTACAGACAAAACGAGGAAAAACCGTTTTATGAAAAACAGATTGATAAACAGGGGGATTTTGCGCCGAATATCGAACTTGCAACATTAAAGAAGAATGAGGAAGTGTCAGTGCAAATACAGTTACAGTTCGATGGAAAGACTATGGATAATTCGTATCAGGAGCGGCATGGGAAAATTCGCTTTTATGTACGTGCAGTAAAAAAAGAACGTCCAAGTACTTCTATTGTTACAGTTTTAACAGGAGATTCTAAAGATATTTTTTTATGGATTTGTTTATGTGTTGCCACAATTGCAGGATTTATCTATCTTTGCAGAACTTTGTTTAAAAGATAACAAAATTGCCTTTACTGATGTAATGTGATAAAATATTGCCGTTACGTGAATTTTAGTGCGGATTTTTCTCAGTTGAGCTTTTGTATTATGAAATGCAATATGTGATTGCCGTGTGGGAAGGCATAGAAATTCAAAGAATATAAGTAACAGGAAAATGAAAAAGATTAGGAGAACAGACGTGAGTAGATTAACAATAATAACTGCTGATAAGAAGCAGCTTACAATGGAATCTCTTTACAAAGATTTAGAGCGTAGAATTGCAGCCAGCCCTCCGGGATTATGTCCTGTAGATTTAACCTGCTCTTTTATAAAGATGTGCCTTGCACAGTCATGTGGTAAATGTGTTCCATGCCGAATTGGGTTGAACCAGTTATCACAGATGTTTGATGCCGTTTTAAATGGTGATGCAACCTTAGAAACAATTGAAATTATTCGTACAACAGCAGAAGGAATTTATGCGTCTGCTGACTGTGCAATCGGTTATGAAGCAGCTCGTATGGTTTTAAAGTGTTTAGATGGATGTATGGATGATTTTCTTGCACACATCAATGAACACAGATGTACCTGTAACAGTGACCAGCCGGTACCATGTGTTAATTTATGTCCGGCAGAAGTGGATATTCCGGGATATATTGCACTTGTGAAAGAAAAGCGTTATGCAGATGCGATTCGTCTGATTCGTAAGGATAACCCGATGCCGACAGTCTGTGCATTTATTTGTGAGCATCCATGCGAAAATCGTTGTAAGCGTACAATGATTGATGATCCGGTAAATATTCGTGGCCTCAAGCGTATGGCTGTCGATAATGCAGGTATTGTTCCAATTCCGGAATGTGCACCAAAGACAGGCAAGAAGGTCGCTGTATTAGGTGGTGGACCGGGTGGATTAAGTGCAGCTTATTATCTGTCACTTATGGGACACAGTGTTACGATTTATGAACAGCGTAAGAAGTTAGGCGGTATGCTGCACTATGGTATTCCGAATTACCGTTTGGAAAGAAAGCGTCTTGATCAGGATATTGAAGCGATTCTTTCAGCCGGAATTGAGGTACATACAGAAGTAAGTGTTGGTACAGATATTTCCTTAAAAGAAATTAAAGAGCAGTTTGATGCAGTTTATATTTCTATTGGTGCACATACAGATAAGAAGATTGGTCTTGAAAATGAAGAAGTTGCCAATGGTGTCTTATCTGCTGTTGAGATGCTTCGTGCCATCGGTGATGATGAGATGCCGGATTACTCAGGTAAGAAAATTCTTGTTGTTGGTGGTGGTAATGTTGCAATGGACGTTGCCCGTTCATCTATGAGACTTGGTGCAGAGAGTGTCAATATCATTTACAGACGTAGAAAGGCTGATATGACAGCACTTCACACAGAAATTGAAGGTGCAGAAGCAGAAGGCTGTGGTGTTGTTGAGTTAATGGCACCGAAGCGTATTGAAATGGATGAAAATAATAACGTAACAGGACTTTGGGTACAGCCACAGATGATTAGTACAGTAAAGCGTGGAAGACCGGCACCAATTAATGCATCCATGGAAGAACAGTTAATTCCTTGCGATAAGATTATCGTAGCAGTTGGACAGGGTATTGAATCAAGAGCCTTTGAAGAATTCGGTGTTAAGATTACACATGGCGTTATTGAGGCATTGGATTCTAGTGAAATTAAGGATCACAAAGGAATTTTTGCAGGTGGTGACTGTGTAACAGGTCCGGCAACTGTTATTCGTGCAATTGCAGCAGGTAAAGTAGCAGCTGCAAATATTGATGAATATTTAGGATACAATCATGAAATTACTTGTGATGTTGAAATTCCTGAAGCAGGATTTGAAGATAAAGTTCCTTGTGGACGTGTTGAATTGCTTGAGCGTGATGCGATGGAGAGAAAGAAAGATTTTGAACCGGTAGAATTAGGGATGACATGTGAAGAAGGATGTCAGGAAGCATCGCGTTGTTTACGCTGTGACCATTATGGATTTGGCGTATTCAGAGGAGGAAGAATAGAGAAATGGTAAATGTAAGAATCAATGGAAAAGATATACAGGTAGAAGAAGGAACAACGATTCTTGCAGCTGCAAGAATGGCGGGATTTGATATCCCGACACTCTGTTATCTCAAGGAAATTAATGAAATTGGTGCATGTCGTGTCTGTGTTGTTGAGGTAGAAGGAGAAGACCGTTGTGTAATTTCTTGTAACAATACAGTCAAGGAAGGCATGGTAGTCCATACGAACAGCCGTAAGGCAAGACAGACAAGAAAAACGAATGTAAAGTTAATTCTTTCACAGCATGATTATCGTTGTGCATCTTGTGTGCGAAGTGGAAATTGTACATTGCAGACGGTAGCAAATGATTTGAATATTTCAGATATGCCATATGATATTCAGCCGGAGCATTATGATTTTGATAAGACATTCCCGATGATTCGCGAGAGTGAAAAATGTATCAAATGTATGCGTTGTGTTCAGGTGTGTGATAAAGTTCAGAAGATGCATATTTGGGATGTTGTCAATACAGGTGCAAGAACAACAATTAATGTCTCAAATGGCAAGAAACTTACAGAATCAGACTGTACACTTTGTGGTCAGTGTATTACACATTGTCCGGTTGGTGCACTTCGTGAACGTGATGATGTTGGTATTGCACTTGATGCACTTGAAAATGACGATTTGATTACAGTTGTTCAGGTAGCACCGGCAGTGCGTGCTGCATGGGGTGAGAATTTTGGACTTTCTAAGGAATTTGCAACAGCAAACCGTTTGGTTGGTGGTTTAAAGAAGATTGGTTTTGATTATGTATTTGATACCGTATTTTCAGCAGATTTAACAATTATGGAAGAAGGCAGTGAATTGTTAAAGCGTCTTCCGGAAATTAAAGCGTCTAAAAAGCCAATGTTTACATCCTGCTGTCCGGGTTGGGTAAAATTCTTAAAGAGTCAGTATCCGGATATGGTAACAAGACTTTCTACTGCAAAGTCTCCGCAGCAGATGTTTGGTGCAATTACAAAGTCTTACTATGCAGAATTGTTAGGCGTTCCACCGGAAAAGATTTTCTGTATTTCTATTATGCCATGTGTATCAAAGAAAGATGAATGTACATGGGATGGCGGCAAGGATGTCGATGTTGTTCTTACAACCAGAGAATTACAGAGACTGTTCCGTGCATACTATATCAATCCTGCTGCATTAGATGAAGTTCCGTTTGATGCACCGTTAGGAGCAGGAACTGGAGCCGGTGTGATTTTTGGTGTGACCGGCGGTGTTATGGAAGCAGCCCTTCGTAGTGCATATTATCTTGTAAATAACGAAAATCCACAGCCGGATGCATTTAAGGCAGTTCGAGGTATGGATGGCTGGAAGGAAGCCAGCTTTGAACTGGCAGGTCAGGAAGTAAAGGTTGCCGTAGCAAGCGGACTTTCTAATACAAGAAAATTAATCGAGGCGATTCGTTCAGGACAGGTTGTGTATGATTTTGTAGAAATTATGGCATGTCCGGGTGGATGTATTAATGGCGGCGGACAGCCAATCCATGAAGAGGGTACCCACATTCAGGAACGTGCAAATGTATTATATGGCTTGGATCAGCATAATAATTTGAGATATTCTCATGAGAATCCAGAAATTATTCAGTGCTATAAAGACTATTTAGGACAGCCGCTTTCACATAAGTCGCATGAATTATTACATGTATCTTATGAGGCGTATGAAAAGTATAATATATAAAAAATTTACAAGGTTCAAATGCATTTTATAAAAAAATATAAAATCATTGACAGCTTATGTCGAAAAAGGCTATAATCCTTTGGTAAAAGATTTGGTTCATAAGTACTAACTGGAGCTATATTTGCAAGAATGGAATCAATAAAAAAGTATGCAGATACTTTTACTTTACATGGAATACGATAAAAGTTGAAATGTGTGCTGGAGGATATTCATGCGATATGTGCAGATAGAAGAGGCGCAAGCTGGAATGATTGCTGCAAAGCCGATTTTTGATAATATTGGAAAAGTCTTGCTTAGCAAGGGCAGTGTAGTGACTGCGGATTATATAGAGCGGTTGATGAGACGAGGCATGCCCGGCTTTTATATAGAAGATGAATGGTCAAAAGATATTGAAATCGAGGATGTTATCTCTCCTGAATTGCGTAATGCGGGAATTGCTGCCTTGCGTAATAACAATATTGATGAGACGCTTGACATTGCTAAGAAAATGATTGAGCAGATTCTTAGCAGTTCTGTAGTAAGTTTGGATTTAATGGATTTGAAGTCTTATGATAATTATACATATCAACATTCTGTAAATGTGGCAATTATATCAACACTTGTTGGGATGAAGATGGGACTTACCAAAGGAAACTTACAGGATTTGTGCATTGCGGCAATTTTGCATGATGTCGGAAAAGTTCTGATTGATAACGATGTACTGAATAAACCGGGACGATTGACAAATGAAGAATACACAATTGTACAAAGACACAGTACATTGGGATATGAAATCATAAAAGATCGTCTGGATATATCTGCCACGGTAAAATCAGCGATTTTAATGCATCATGAGAATGAAGATGGCTCAGGATATCCGAATGGATACAAGTCCGGACAGATACATTTGTATGCAAAGATTATCCATGTTGCAGATGTATTTGATGCCTTGACATCAAAACGAACATATAAGCCTGCTTATGCAAGAAGCGAAGCAGCAGAATATCTGATGGGAAGTTGTGGAACGATGTTTAATAAAGAGGTTGTAGAAGCATTTTTATTAGCTGTTCCAATTTATCCGAGAGGAATTCGGGTCTTGTTGTCAAATCATTTGGATGCAATTGTAGTAAGAAACACGAAGAATACATTAAGACCGGTTATACGTTTTGAGAACAATGAAGAAATTGATATGAGTGATTTAACACAGAATAGAAGTCTTACAATTGTTCCCTCAAAAAAGGTTATTGTACGTTAGATATTATAAAAGATAAAATAATGCTTTTGTTACATTAAAAATGATGTAGCAAAAGCATTTTTGTGTTATAATAAAATGTAATAGACATAAATGTATAATGTGACAAAGGGGTTGGGATTTTATGAATGAAAATAAAATAAACGAACTTTTTTGCAAAGAAAATGTAGAAAAGATTGTTGTACCGGAGATAGTAAAAGTTGACCTTTTGACAATTATCGAAGAAAAACTCAAAAAAGCAGGGTTTTATTATAGAATTGCATATCGTGTGAAAGCTGTCGATTCGATGGTAGATAAATTGATTTATAAGGATTATCGCAGGCCGGGTACCGAAAACGAAGACAAGAAAATGCAGGATTTGATAGGAATTCGTATTATGCTGTATTTTACGGATGATGTAGATATTTGCAGAAATCTTCTAGATACGTTATTTGTTGAGCCGGGAGAATGGGTTACGACAGAGAATAACGAATATGAATTTAAGGCGATGAAGGTAAATGGAATCTTTAAACTGCCGAGTTATTTGAGTAAAGCAATTATGAATCCGGTGCTGGCTGATTACGTAGATGATACGTTTGAAGTACAGGTTCGTACCAACTCATTTGAAGGGTGGCATGAAATAGAACATGATTTGCGCTACAAAGGTTCTGCATTTGGTATTGGAAATGAAGCTCTTGCAAGAAAGATGAACAGTATTCTTGCAACGTTGGAATTGTGCGATGATTCGATTGTTAAATTACTAGAAGATTTAGGACATCAGCATTATAAAGATAAGAAATGGGGCGATATGGTTCGGTGTCATTATCGTTTAAAGTTGGATAATGAACAGATGCACCCGGAGATTCGTAAGGTGTTAGATGCGGATATTAATCTTGCAAAAGTATTTTTTAAATTTGACAGAGAATTGGCAATTCGTGAATTATGGAAAGACACTTCTGATAAAGGAATTGGCCTTACGGTTAATAATATTATTCGAGTTGTCAATCAGATAGGACCACAGGATGAACGTCTGAAGGAAGCCTTTGCAAAGATTGACAAAGAATATACAAATGACCGGGAAGGAAATGGAAGACGCAGAAAGTTTGAGCCGTTTAAACTGCTTGGAGAGTATAAAGTATTTCAGGCAGATACATATATTGAAACATCGAATTTGAGTGTGCAGGAAGCGTTTCGCAAGGCGGCAGGATATATTTATTCGTGGGTGCGTTCTCGTTTTATTGAAGTTTTTCCAACGATGGGAGAAGAGATTACGCCATATTTTGCAAGTCAGCCGGGGTATATGGTGGAATTGCATTATGATGAAGAAAAATGTTATTTTTTAGAGACAACCTCACATGTTGATTCGAAGATTGCCAGCCGTATCTGGATATCAAATGCAGTGATTAAGTTAGATGAACATGGCTTGAAGTTCACGGTAAGTAATGCATATGCAGAGCCAAAGGAACGGTATCGAGATCCGGAAAATATATTATTTTCCAGACCGAATTTTTATGGTGAGATTGCAGATAATATTGGTGTTGTCGATGTTGTGCGGATGCGGGAAGAAGTCAAGCATATTACACACGCAAATATATCAGAAATGAACGAACTGATTCATCATAAAGACAGGGCATTTCCTGTTATTGTATTTATGGCAGAGGATACCGAATGGACAGATCATTTTGATGTCAATTATTTTGCGTATTTAGTAGGATACTATGCACATATTCATATGATAGATACGCCAGAGGAAAAGAAGCGTTTCGCATTGGAAAATCATTTGGATATGGAGCAGTATAAAGATTCCATTACTGTGTTTTATCCGGGAAACGAACCGATGACAAGCTATAAATCAGATATTTTAGATACGACATTTGAAGTAATTAAACTGGAGCAGAAAAAATATTGGAATGAGAATGGATGTCGTGCGTATCGCCGTCAGTTAATTTCGCAAATTCGTGAAAATAATGTAGAAGGCTGTGCGTGTCATTAGAATGATGTGTATATAATAAAGTTTTTCTTGCGTTTTTATTAAAAATGCAATACCATAGAGAATAGTTTTGAAAATAATCTTGGAGGATACAATGGATAATACAAAATTAGCAAATTTATTATTTCCCGATGTTGTAAATACACCGGATTATTATGAGGAGAAGTTCCCATATAGAAAGTTGCCAAACAAGGCGGAAGTCACAAGAATGGCACCGAGTCCAACCGGATTTATTCATCTTGGCAACTTATACAGTGCGCTCGCAGATGAAAGAATTGCACACAAGAACGGCGGTGTATTTTACCTTCGTATTGAAGATACAGATGAGAAGCGTAAGGTAGATGGTGCTGTTGAGACAATCATCAATGTATTGCGTTATTTTGATATTGAATTTGATGAAGGCGCAGGATTTGATATGGATGCACCACAGAATGCCTATGGTCCATATTTCCAGAGACAGCGTGTGGAGATTTATCATGCATATGCAAAGAGCCTTGTTGAGAGAGGTCTTGCATATCCTTGCTTCTGTACAGAAGAAGAATTAAATAAAGTGCGTGAAGAACAGGAAGCTGCAAAGGAATTGACAGGTTATTATGGTAAATATGCAGTATGCCGTAATCTTTCTTATGAAGAAATTGAAGAAAATATTAAGGCAGGTAAGCCATATGTATTAAGACTTCGTTCGCAGGGAGATCCTGAAAAGGAAATTATTTTTGAAGATGCTATTAAGGGTGAAATTAAATTGCCTGAAAATATTCACGACATCGTATTGTTAAAGAAGGATGGTATTCCGACATATCATTTTGCACATGCAATTGACGATCATTTGATGCGCACAACAGTTGTAATTCGTGGTGGAGAATGGTTAGCTTCCGCTCCAATTCATTATGAATTATTCCATGTATTAGGCTTTAAGATGCCAAAGTATGCACATACCGCACATTTGATGAAGTTTGATGAAGAAACAGGCGGTAAGAGAAAGTTATCGAAGAGAAAAGACCCTGAATTGTCATTAGATTATTATCGTAAGGACGGATATCATCCATATTGTATGAAGGTATATCTTCTTACATTGTTGAATTCTAATTTTGAAGAATGGCATGAAAAATTCCCAGATAAGAATATCAATGAATTCCCATTCTCTGTAGAGAAGATGAGCCAGTCAGGTGCATTGTTTGATAAGGATAAGTTACACAATATCTGTAAAAATGAGTTGTCAAAGCTCTCAGAAGAAGAAGTATATCAGTTCCTTTATGACTGGGCACTTGAAAATGAACCGGAGCAGGCAAAGGTATGGTTTGCGGATAAGGAAAAGATGCTTTCTATCTTGAGATTATATATGGGTGTTGGTGCAAAGCGAAGAAGAAAAGACTTTATGTATGCGAAGCAGGTATTTGAATTGATTCACTATTTCTTCGAAATGAATACACAGCAGGAAGATGAATTCCGTATGGACAGTGAAGTTGTGAAGACTGTATTGAATGAGTATCTGACATTATACAACCATGAAGATGATAATTCAGCTTGGTTTAACAAGTTAAAGGAAATTGCAGATAAGCATGGTTTTGCATCAGATATGAAGGCATACAAGGCTAATCCGGAAAACTTCAAGGGAAATGTATCTGATATTGCTGAAATTGTTCGTATTGCAGTGACTGGCAGAGCAAATACACCAGACCTTTGGACAATCGTTCATATCATGGGAGAAGATCAGATGCGTGAACGTATTGAACATGTAATTGCAGCGCAGGCATAAAATCAATTTGATGATTTCAATGGAGTTCTTGTGACGAAATGATTGAATCGGGCAATAATTTATTGTGATATAAAAATTTGCAAATGATTATGACAAAGAACAAATAAATTAAAGTTAGGACACAGGATAACATGGAAGGATAAATGAAATGTTTCCTGTGTCATTTTCATAAGAAGGATAATAAAAACAAGTATATAAAATATACAGGCAATATATAAAATGTAGAGTGTAGACATATTTGGAGTAAAATAACGCAAAAAAGAAAGAAAAAAGTGATGAAAAATATATTTAAAGGAATAGAACAACAGAATATAGATACAAACACAAGACAACAGATGAGTGAAGACGGATGGAGAATCGCCACAGGGGAAGAAGAAACCGCATTTATGGGATATTATTTGTATCATACCGGATTGACAAAGATATATGATTGGCTGGCAAGAATTAGTGTGATGTTTGCATTGTTTTTTGTGGGAGATTTTGGATTTGAATATATGTTTCGTTCCAGCGGCGAATTTCATCCAACTTCAATATACGTCAGATGTATGCTTTCTATTGCAGCATTGATTCTTTGTATCGCATTGCGCAAACAAAAGAGACGTTCAGCAAAAAAAGGCATTGAGAATCACGTTTATGTAATTGATGCATTAGCAAATCAGACAACCGCAGACCAGATTTATCTGACGATTCATCGCAATTCCTATGAACATGAATTGTTCCGTTTTAAAGAATCTGTCAATCCAATGGACTATGTTCATGACGATACCGGCAGAAGGGTAGGTTTTCGGGTAAGATTGTATTTATATATCAATCATGGAAAGGTAGTAAAGAAGGTTGTCTTAGGCAGCGACGGATACAGGAGCTGTTACGAACAGATGCGCAAGTGATAGAAATGGAGCAAATATGAAGCCGAGAACAGAAAAAAGTATGGAATTATATCAGTTGTTAATACAGAAAGGGTATCCGGAAGCCTTTGCAGAGCAGATTACGCTGAATCTGAATACGGATTTTACTGCGCAGAGAATGATAGGATATATCCTGCATTATGAGCACCTTCCGATGGAGGAAGTGGTTGATGAGATGTTGGCAATCTTAACTGACCGCAACAGGATTATGCAGAAAAAAGAAACAGAAAATGCAAATGCGGCTTATAATGCATATTTAAATAGAAGACGATAAAGGAAATCTTTTGTGGAACTGTTTGGTTTTGCAAAAGATTTTTTGATTTATCGGATTCAGATGTCAAAAGGAGAGTATGTCTATCTGTTTATGTGCAAATGGGCAAAAATACGCAAGCAAATGATATTTTATGCTTATAAATACATAAAGTTGGCAAAAATAGACAAAAATACATAAAAAATTGAATCAAAATGATTAAAAGTGCTTGAAACTGCGTAAATGATATGCTAATATACAGTTACACAAAACAGTAATCGTAAAACAACACAACAGAATACAACATTTTCAGCGTGATTTCTTAAACGTAGGTTCGAATCATAGAATATGGAGGACATAAGATGCTTACAGAAGAACGGCTTCAGAGGATTGTAGCAATTACCGACGAGGAAGGAAGCGTATCTGTACAGAGACTTGCAACACAACTAGACATATCGGAATCCACCATTCGACGGGATTTGCTTGTGTTAGATAAGGAACACCGCATTAACAGGGTACGGGGTGGAGCCGTAAGCTGTAATAAGCACTATAAAACAATTGATGAGACAGTAATGCAGCGAAAGAGTTGCAATATGGAAGCAAAGCAGGTTGTTGGACAATATGCAGCATCTTTGATAGAGGAAAATGATTTTGTTTATATGGATGCAGGAACCACAACGGAAGAGATGATATCTTTTTTAGATACGAAAAAGAATGTTACATTTGTAACAAATGCCATTGGACATGCAAAACGCCTGACACAGTTAGGGTTTACGGTATATATTTTAGGCGGTGCATATAAGTTAGAGACAGAAGCGATTGTCGGTGAAGAAGCCATTGCTTCTTTAGAAAAATACAATTTTACCAAAGGCTTTTTTGGTGCAAATGGACTGAATCCGGTCAATGGAATAACAACACCGGATTATCGGGAAGCTGTATTAAAGCGCAAAGCGATGGAACATTGTAAGAATAAATATGTTCTGTGTGATAAGAGTAAATTTGCAGAAATTTCAAGCGTCTCCTTTGCAGAATTTAAAAAAGTATGTATTATCACGGACCAAGTGGACAATGATAAGTATCAGTATCATCAATATTCTAATATCATAGAAGTGAATCGTCAGTAAACAAAAAGGATACTTTCAGAATGGAGGTATATATGATTTATACGGTGACTTTTAACCCGTCACTCGATTATATCGTAACCGTTGATTCGTTTCAGACAGGAATTGTCAATCGAACATCAACAGAATTGATGTATCCGGGTGGTAAAGGAATTAATGTATCAATTGTACTAAAAAATTTGGGTTTTGATAATGTCGCACTCGGTTTTGAATCCGGTTTTACAGGTGCAGAAATTATCAGATTATTAGAGACAGCAGGTGTTACGCACAATTTTATTCATGTAGCAGAAGGAATGTCGCGTATTAATGTTAAAATTCGCTCAGAGGAAGAAAGTGAAATAAACGGTCAGGGACCGGCAATTCAGCAGACGGACATTGAAAAATTATATGAGCAGTTAGATGCATTGAAAGAAGGAGATATTCTTGTGTTGGCAGGCAGTATTCCGAGCGTGATGCCGTCGTCAATGTACATGGATATTATGAAATATTTACAGGATAGAAATATCTGTATTGTAGTTGATGCAACGAAAGATTTACTTGTAAATGTATTGAAGTATCATCCATTTTTAATAAAACCAAATAATCATGAATTGGGAGAAATCTTTCAGATAACAATTACTTCAAAAGAAGATGTGATTGTTTATGCAAAGAAAATGCAGGATCTGGGTGCAAGAAATGTTTTAGTATCTATGGCAGGAGACGGGGCAGTTTTGGTGGCTGAAGATGGCAGTATTTATCAGGCAGAAGCACCAAAAGGAACAGTAAAGAATTCCGTCGGTGCAGGAGATTCCATGGTTGCAGGATTTCTTGCAGGTTATTTAGAATCTAAAGATTATGCAAAAGCCTTCCGGATGGGTGTATGTACAGGAAGCGCAAGTGCATTTTCGGATAAATTAGCAACGAAGCAGGAGGTACTTGCGTTGCTTGAAACACACACATTTTAATAGGGTGACAGAAAGGGGTTTGGCCTATGAGAATTGTTGATTTACTCGATGCGCGCAGCATTGAATTGCAGGGGAGCGCAAGCGGCAAGGAAGATGTCTTAAAGAAAATGGTTTCTTTGATGGCAAAAAGTGAAAAAATTAACAATCAGGATAAGTACTTGAAGGGCGTGTTTGCCAGAGAAGAAGAAAGTACGACAGGTGTTGGAGAAGGGATTGCGATTCCGCATTGTAAGTCTGATGCGGTAGATAAGCCGGGACTTGCAGCGATGGTTGTTCCGGATGGCGTGGATTTTGATTCATTAGATGGACAGCCGGTTCATTTGATTTTCTTGATTGCAGCACCAAATACGGAAGATAATGTGCATTTGGATGTATTAGGAAAGTTGTCTATGTTGTTAATGGATGAAGCATTTACGGCAAAATTAAAATCAGCAAAGACAGTAAAAGAATTCTTATCTGTGATTGATGCAGCAGAAAGTGAACGTGATGAAGCATCACAGACAGAAGAATCAAAAGATGTGGCAAAAGCTGCAAAACAGTGGAAAATCCTTGCAGTAACAGGGTGCCCGACAGGTATTGCACATACGTATATGGCAGCAGAAGCACTTCAGAAAAAAGCTACGGAGATGGGTGTTGATATCAAAGTAGAAACAAGAGGCTCCGGTGGTGCAAAAAATGTTCTTACAGCACAGGAAATTGCAGAAGCAGACGGTATTATCGTGGCAGCAGATACGAATGTTCCGATGGATCGTTTTGCCGGTAAGCCGGTCGTTGAAGTTCCTGTATCAGACGGTATCAGTAAGCCGGATGTTTTAATTAATAAGATTATAGACGGAGAAGCACCGACGTATAAGGCAAGCGGTAATGCTGCACAGGAAAGTGCGCCACAGAAAGCGACAGGTGGTGTATGGCATCAGGTATATAAACACTTAATGAATGGCGTATCACATATGCTGCCGTTCGTTGTAGGCGGTGGTATCCTGATAGCGATTGCATTCTTATTGGATGATTATTCCATTGATCCGGCTAATTTCGGTACAAATACACCTGTAGCAGCATGGTTTAAGACAATTGGCGGTTATGCATTTGGATTTATGTTGCCGGTACTTGCAGGTTATATTGCAATGAGTATTGCAGACAGACCGGGACTTGTTGTTGGTTTTGTTGGTGGTTATATTGCATCTCTGGGTTCTACATTTGCAGATCCGATGGCGAAAGCAACGATTCCTGCAGGTTTTCTGGGCGCAATGCTTGCAGGTTTTGTCGGTGGTTATTTAGTAGTAGGTTTGAAAAAACTTTGCGAATACCTTCCAAAGGCATTGGATGGAATTAAGCCGATTTTAATTTATCCATTGGTTGGAACATTATTAATTGGTATTTTTATGTGTGCAGTGAATCCATTTGTTGGTTCTTTAAATGTGGGACTGACGAATATGTTAAATTCAATGGGCAGCAGCAGTAAGATTCTCTTAGGTTGTGTGCTTGGTGCAATGATGTCAATTGATATGGGTGGTCCATTTAACAAGGCAGCATATGTATTTGGTACAGGAATGCTTGCAGAACAGTCAGAAAGCGGCTTTATGATTATGGCAGCTGTTATGGTTGGCGGTATGATTCCGCCGCTTGCAGTAGCACTTGCAACAACTTGCTTCGGTAAGAAGTTTACGGCAGAAGAAAGAAAATCAGGTCCGGTTAATTATATTATGGGTTTGTGCTTCATTTCAGAAGGTGCAATTCCTTATGCGGCATCTGACCCATTACGTGTCATTCCGTCATGTATGATTGGTTCGGCAGTTGCCGGCGGCTTATCAATGGCATTTGGATGTACGTTAAGAGCACCACATGGTGGTATCTTTGTATTCCCGACGATTGGAAATGTTGCAGGTTATGTAGTGGCATTGGTTGCAGGTTCTGTTGTAGCTGCACTTTTGATAGGACTTTTGAAGAAAAATAAAGAAGCATAATTTGTAGTTGTTAAAAATATATCAAATAAAAATCAAAATATTTCCTGTGGGAATCTAATTTTCACGCAGAGGATATTCAAATAACAATAATAAAAGAATGAAAGAGAGGAATTATTCATGAAAGAATTTACTTATGTATTAACAGATCCAGAAGGAATCCATGCAAGACCGGCAGGAGCACTTGTAAAGGAAGCAGCAGCATTTAAGAGTGCAGTTACCATTGGAAAAGATGGCAAAGATGTAGATGCAAAGAGAATATTTGGTATTATGAGTCTTGCGGCAAAACAGGGACAGACGGTTGTATTAAAGGCAGATGGAGAAGATGAAGATGCAGCAATTGAAAAGCTGAGTGCATTTTTAAAGGAAAATCTTTAAACGGTACCTTTTGATATTACCGATTCTAAAATAAAAGATTCATAGAAATCAATAACCTTCCTGACATTTCAGTGACATATGCGTGTGTATGTTATTTGAAATGTCAGGTTTTTTTATTCTAAAGTACTGAAAAAGAGGTTGAAAGTATAATATTTCTATTAAAATCCATAAGTTTAGAATTCCTACACTTGAAAAATAAATGGAAATGTTGCATTATAATATTGTAGGTAAAAATGGGAGCATTATGTTTTCCTTGAATGAAAGATGAAAAAGTAAAAGGGTGAAATCGATTTGAATAGTGATATATACACAGTGAAAATGGACAGACCAATTGGAACCGTACATCCGGATTATCCGACGTTAGTATATCCGGTCAACTATGGTTATATAGAAGGTATTTTTGCAGCAGATGGCGAAGAACAGGATGCATATGTACTTGGCGTAGATGTACCGGTAGATGAATTTACAGGTAAGCGGATAGCAATTGTACATAGGAATGATGATATAGAAGATAAATGGATTATCGTTCCGGAAAATATTATGTATACAAGACAGCAGATTGAGGAAATGATACATTTTAAGGAGCAATATTTTGATAGCCATATAGAGATGCTCAATGATGAAATGTGGGATGCTTATGATGAAAATGAGCAGCCACTTGGATATCAGATTCCAAGAAGTAAAGCGAAAGAATTATCTGATGGTGTATATCATGTTGTTGTAATGGTATATACGATGAATTCAGATGGGAAGATGCTTACGACGCAGCGTTCCAGAAATAAGACCAATCCTTTAAAATGGGAAGTGACAGGCGGTTCGATTCTGACAGGGGAAAAGGCAATTGATGGAGCACTCCGTGAATTGCAGGAAGAAACAGGGATTATAGCACCGAAAGACAGATTGATAGAAGTATACCAATATACGGATCATAGAAGACATTCGATTTATCATGGATATTTTTATTATATGGATGAAGCACATAACTGTCCGGTCGTATTGCAGGATGGTGAAACGATGAATTATCAATATTTATCGTATGATGCGTTTGAAGATTTGGTAGAATCAGATCGGTTTGTACATTCGGAACAGGAACGGTTTATTCAATTTAAGGAGCAAATATACGCGCAGGTTGAACGCCATAACTGTATTTGAGAGGAAAGTAGTAATAGAATGGAAAAGAAAAAAGTAGTTGTAGGTATGTCAGGAGGCGTAGATTCTTCGGTAGCTGCTTATTTATTAAAAGAACAAGGGTATGAAGTGATTGGTGTAACGATGCAGATTTGGCAGGATGAGGACACTTGTACAATTGAGCACAATGGTGGTTGTTGTGGTGTATCAGCAGTCGAAGATGCCAGAAGAGTTGCGAACCAGTTAGGAATTCCTTATTATGTTATGAATTTTAAGAAGGAATTTCAGGAAAATGTTATTGATTATTTTGTGGATGCGTACAAGCACGGAAAGACACCAAACCCTTGTATTGCATGTAACAGATATGTTAAGTGGGAATCATTACTCGAAAGAAGTTTACAAATTGGTGCAGATTATATCGCAACCGGTCATTATGCAAGAATTGAGCAGTTGGCAAATGGCAGATATGCGATTCGCAATTCCGTGACAGCTAGAAAAGATCAGACGTATGCGCTGTATAATCTTACACAGGAGCAGTTATCAAGAACGCTAATGCCTGTTGGTGCGTATGAAAAAACAGAGATTCGTGCAATCGCAGAGCGTATCGGGCTTCAGGTGGCGCATAAGCCAGACAGTATGGAAATCTGTTTTGTACCGGATCAGGATTATGCAGGTTATATTGAACGCGAAACGGGATATATTAGCAGACCGGGTAATTTTGTCGATGTGGAAGGTAATGTTGTTGGACGTCACAAAGGCATTATTCATTATACAGTCGGACAGAGAAAAGGTCTTGGAATAGCCTTGGGATACCCTGTATTTGTTGTGGCAATTCGTCCGGATACCAATGAAGTGGTACTTGGCAGAAATGAAGACGTATTTGCACCGAAGTTATATGCAAATCATTTGAATTTTATGTCAGAATCAGATATTACAGAGCCGGTGCGAGCATTGGCAAAGATTCGCTACAGCCATGAAGGAGCCATGTGTACGGTTCGCAAGATTGAAGAAGATGTCATCGAATGTACCTTTGATGAGCCACAGCGTGCAATCACGCCGGGACAGGCTGTTGTATTATATGACGGTGAATATGTTTTAGGCGGTGGAACGATTATTTAAAATGGAAAATGTCGTGTTCTTTGTTCTGTATGTTACATGAATAGAACCTCAATAAAGGAATAGAATAAAATAATAGAATAAAATAAAGTAGAAATGCCCTGTCGTGTTTTATGCAGATATTGTTTGCGTTACATCTGGTATGATGTGTATTCGTTTGAACAATACCAATATCTGTCAGACAGGGCATTTTTTATAAACTTTTTCTGTTTTACTTGCTTTTTTTCAAAAAATGCTTATAATAGTATTATATCCTATCGAATTAGTATGAATACAAGGAATAGGGGTTGACACGAAATAGTGATATGATAGAGCAAATAGAAACATTTGGAGGTATTTATGAAGATTTCGACAAAAGGAAGATATGCATTGCGCTTGATGTTAGATTTGGCATTGCATAATACAGGAGAAGCCGTTAGTCTGAAGGATATTGCAAAAAGACAGGAAATATCTGATAAATATTTAGAGCAGATTATATCTATCTTGAATAAAGCAGGATATGTTAGAAGTATTCGTGGTGCACAGGGCGGTTATTTATTAAAGAGAGAGCCGGAAGAATATACAGTAGGAATGATTCTGACATTGACAGAAGGAACGTTAGCACCGGTAAGCTGTGTAGAAGATGATGCTGTTTCATGCAGCAAGGAAGATGGCTGTGTAACATATATTGTATGGAAGAGGATTAGTGAAGCGATTAATGATGTGGTAGATAATATTACATTAGCAGATCTTGTAGAATGGCAGCAGGAAAAAAATAAAAATTATATAATTTAATTGTGTTCAATATTGACAAACTTGGTATGAGGTGTATAATGTATATAACATACCAAGTTACTATGAATTAAACTTGTCGGATAAACGGGGAAATAACGCCACGATTCTGGTGAGTTTTATTTTTAGAAAATAATTCATAGTAAACCTATATGATATGGGATATACAGTATGATATGGACGTGTTACAACATATCTGATATAGTATAGCATAGAGAATGGATTTATGCCAATTGAAAATATAAGAACAATTGTATAATAAGAAATACTACACAGAATTCATTTCTTGTGGTAGAATCTAAGACATAAATGCATAATAAATTTAGTAGCACAGAAAAGAGGAAAGAGATGAACAAGTTAATTTATCTTGATAATGCAGCGACAACGGCTGTTAAACCAGAAGTGTTTGAGAAGATGAAGCCATATTTTATGGAGAATTACAGCAATCCGTCTTCCGTATATAGTTTTGCACAGGATGCCAAGGCAGCAGTAGATGAAGCAAGAGATACGATTGCCAATTTGATTGGTGCGAAGTCGAACGAGATTTATTTTACAGGCGGTGGTAGTGAGTCTGATAACTGGGCATTGATTTCAACAGCTTTTGCAAAGAAGGACAAGGGTAATCATATTATCACTTCTAAGATTGAGCATCATGCGATTTTGCATACATGCGAATATCTTGAAAAGAATGGTTTTGAGGTAACATACCTTGATGTAGATGAAAACGGATTAATCAGCTTAGAAGAATTAGAAAAGGCGATTCGTCCAACAACAATTTTAATTTCAATTATGTTTGCCAATAATGAAATCGGAACAATTGAGCCAATTAAGGAAATTGGTGAAATTGCAAAGAAGCATGATGTATTATTCCATACAGATGCTGTACAGGCATTTGCACATATTCCAATCAATGTGAAGGATATGAATATTGATATGATGAGTGTCAGCGGTCATAAGTTCCATGGTCCTAAGGGAATTGGATTTATGTATCTGCGCAATGGTGTTAAGCTCGGTGCGTTTGTTCATGGCGGTTCACAGGAACGTTCTAGAAGAGCTGGTACACACAATGTACCTGGTATTGTCGGTATGGCAGAAGCAGCTGTGATTGCACACAAGAATATGGATGAGAATATTAAGAAGGAATCAGAAGTTCGTGATCATTTGATTAACAGAATCTTAGATGAGATTCCATATGTACGTTTGAATGGTGATCGTGTAAAGCGTTTACCAAATAACGTAAACTGCTGTTTCCGTTTTGTTGAGGGTGAATCACTCTTGATTATGTTAGACCAGAAGGGTGTATGCGCATCCAGTGGATCTGCTTGTACATCAGGTTCATTAGATCCGTCACACGTATTGTTGGCAATTGGTTTGCCTCATGAAATTGCACATGGTTCACTTCGTTTAACACTTTCAGAAGATACAACGATGGAAGATGTAGATTATGTAGTAGATGAGTTAAAGAAGATTATTGAACGTTTAAGAAGCATGTCACCTTTATACGAAGATTTCGTAAAAGAGAATCAGCAGTAATAGAAAGAGACTGGAGGAAACAGGATGTATAGCGAAAAGGTAATGGATCATTTTTCAAACCCAAGAAACGTTGGAGAAATTGAAAATGCAAGTGGTGTTGGTACAGTTGGTAATGCAAAATGTGGCGATATCATGAGAATTTATTTAGATATTGATGAAGAAACAAAGATTATCAAGGATTGTAAGTTTAAGACGTTTGGTTGTGGCGCAGCAGTTGCAACAAGCAGTATGGCTACAGAACTTGTGAAGGGTAAGACTATTTATGAAGCATTACAGGTAACGAACAAAGCTGTAATGGAAGCCTTAGATGGTTTGCCGCCAGTTAAGGTTCACTGCTCATTATTAGCAGAAGAGTCTATTCATGCAGCTCTTTGGGATTATGCACAGAAGAACAATATCGAGATTCCTGGACTTTCAGAGCCTAAGAATGATATTCATGAAGGCGAAGAAGACGAGGATGAGGAATAAATTTGTGCAATAATTCCGAATTCTAAAAGGAAATATATGCATTTCTAAAAAGAATCATAACAGAATATAAACAAAATATAAATTAAATTTTAAAATAGGAGAATATCAGTGTTTTATCATTGAAATTCTCCTATTTTTTTGCATAAAATCATAAATTAAAAATTGTGTAAATTAGACAAAAAATAGGGGGGATATATATAATTATACATTTTTACCATAGAAAGTTTTTTACCTATATATCAAAATTCACAAAAAACACCATGTGAAAAAAACGTGGTTTGTCATAATTTTGCATAACTGGTATCGAAAATAGAAATGAAAAAAACTTGCCATTTTTTACAAAAAGTGACATAATCTAGTCGTCTCAGGAAGATTGTGTTCCTTCTTATTATAAATGTGTTTGATATTTATTAAACAATCCCACAGGTATCACACAGCATGATAGAAGAAGCAAAATCAGAAGAAAGGAAGTGAGTATTACGGACGAATTGGTAAACTCATTGCTCGAGGAACTGAATTGTAATACCGTTTTCACAATTCCGATATTCGGAGGGATAGAGATATCAGAGGCAGTCGTTGTCACATGGATTATCATGGCAGTATTGGTTCTATTATCTATATGTCTTGTAAGGAATTTGAAAGTGGAGAACCCCGGAAAGAAACAGTTGTTATTAGAAAGTGCAGTAGGCTTTTTGTATGACTTCTTTGAAGGTACAATGGGTAAGAACGGAAGACGATATATTCCTTATCTGTCTACAGTAGTTATTTATATCGGTATTTCTAATGTCATCGGTTTGTTCGGATTTAAGCCTCCAACGAAATCGTTAAATGTTACTGCGGCGCTCGCAATCATGAGTATTGTATTGATTGAATACGCAGGTATACATGCACGAGGTGTAAAAGGCTGGGTAAAGAACTTTGCAGAACCAGTAGCAATTGTGGCACCTATTAACGTGCTTGAGTTGTTTATCAGACCATTATCACTTTGTATGCGATTATTTGGTAATGTACTTGGTGCATTTGTCGTTATGGAATTAATTAAGCTGGTTGTTCCGGTAGTCGTTCCAGTCGCATTCAGTTTTTATTTTGATATTTTTGATGGTTTGATTCAGGCATACGTATTTGTATTTTTGACGTCGCTTTTTATTAAAGAAGCAATTGAAGTTGAATAATTAAGTAATTGAAGTAAGGAAAAGAAAAGGAGATTAACATTATGACAACACTTATCGCAATCGGAGCAGGTATCGCTGTATTTACAGGTATTGGAGCAGGTCTTGGTATTGGTGGAGCAACAGGAAAGGCAGTTGACGCAATCGCAAGACAGCCGGAAGCAGAAGGAAAGATTAGTAAAGCATTGTTACTTGGTGCAGCACTTGCCGAAGCAACAGCTATTTACGGTTTCGTAATCGCATTGTTAATTATCATGTTATTAAAGTAATCATAAGAATAAAGAAAGGCAGGCGTAAAAGATGCTTAGATTAGATTATAATCTTGTCTTTACTATAATCAATCTGCTGATTTTATTCGTATTGTTGAAGAAGTTTCTCTTCGGTCCGGTTATTGAAGTTATGGAAAAGAGAAAGGCTTTGATTGATGAACAGTTTTCAAGTGCTGCAAATGCGCAAAAACAGGCAGAACAGATGAAGACAGAATATGAAGCTGCATTCAAAGATGCAGATGCGAAGGCGGCAGGCGTTATTGCAGATGCAAAGCAGAGTGCACAGGCAGAATATGAGCGTATCGTATCCAATGCCAATGCAGAAGCAGCAAGAATTGTATCCCGCGCGGAAGAAAATATTGTTGCAGATAAGCAGAAAGCATTGCAAGATATGGAAAGTGAAATTGCTTCGATTGCAATGCATGCGGCAACACAGGTAATTCGCGATCAGGCAAGTGGACTTGATAATGTGAAACTTTATGATGAATTTTTGAGTAAAGCAGGTGATGCAGGTGACACAGATATCCATTAATTATGCAATTGTTTTGTATGAATTGGGAATTGAAAAGCGTTTCCTTACAGATACGGTAGAGATTTTTCAGGAAACAGATGCGTTAATGGAGAGTCTGACAAGTCCTGTTATTCCAATGCATACAAAGGATTGCATTATAGACAAGGTATTTCCAAAGGAAATACATTCATTTTTGAAAGTTTTATGCCATTACCATAACATAGATGAAATCTATGAAATCGCAAAGGCATATAAAGCGTACACAAATGAAAAGAACGGTATTTTATCTGCAACTCTTCGCTATGTCGATAAGCCGGATGAAAAGCAGGCAGAAGGCATGAAGGCATATTTGCGCAACCGTTTCCACAAAAAGGAAGTGGTATTGCAGTATGAACATTGCCCACAGCTTATTGGTGGTTTCGTATTACAGGTTGGCGATATTGAAATTGACAGAAGTGTAGCAGGTAAGATTAAGCAGTTACAGGAAAAGATAGTAAAGAGGTGATATTTTGAGTTCGATTCGTTCAGAAGAGATAATCTCTATCTTAAAGAGTGAAATAGAAAATTTTGAATATGATACATCGGATAAAGAAACAGGTACGGTCATCTGGGTAGGTGACGGTATCGCAACAGTCTATGGTATTGACCATGCGATGTATGGTGAAATCGTTGTCTTTGATACAGGTATCAAGGGCATGGTTCAGGATATCCGTAAGACAGAGATTGGATGTATCTTATTTGGTAAGGACACCGGAATCAGAGAAGGTTCTAAGGTTGTTCGTACCCATAAGAAAGCAGGTATTCCGGTAGGGGATGCATTTATTGGAAGAATTATTGATGCACTTGGTGCCCCAATCGATGGCAAAGGCGATATTGAAAGCGTGGATTATCGTCCAATCGAACAGGAAGCTCCCGGTATTACAGATCGTAAATCGGTTGATGAACCATTACAGACTGGTATCTTGGCAATTGATTCGATGTTCCCAATCGGTAAGGGACAGAGAGAGTTGATTATCGGTGACAGACAGACAGGTAAGACATCTATTGCAATCGATGCAATGTTAAACCAAAAGGGGAAAGATGTAATCTGTATTTATGTTGCAATCGGTCAGAAGGCTTCTACGGTTGCAAAGATTGTGAATACATTAACAAAAAATGGAGCGATGGATTATTCTATCGTTGTATCTGCAACGGCCAGTGATCCGGCACCATTACAGTATATTGCACCTTATTCTGCAACAGCGTTGGCAGAATATTTTATGCACAATGGCAAAGATGTATTGATTGTATACGATGATTTGTCAAAGCATGCCGTTGCATATAGAGCATTATCATTGTTGTTAGAGCGTTCACCGGGACGTGAAGCATATCCGGGTGATGTATTCTATTTACATTCAAGATTATTAGAGCGTTCAAGTAAGTTAAATGATGAACTTGGAGGCGGTTCTATTACAGCATTGCCGATTATCGAGACACAGGCAGGCGATGTATCTGCCTATATTCCAACCAATGTTATTTCTATTACAGATGGTCAGATTTTCTTAGAGAGTGATTTATTCTTCTCAGGTATGCGACCAGCCGTAAATGTTGGTTTATCTGTATCCAGAGTTGGTGGTGCAGCCCAAACAAAGGCAATGAAGAAGGCATCAGGAAGTATTCGTATTGATTTGGCGCAGTTTCGGGAAATGGAAGTATTTACACAGTTTAGTTCTGATTTGGATGCGACAACAAAGGCACAGCTGCAGTATGGAAATTCTTTGATGGAATTATTAAAGCAGCCTTTGTGCAGACCGCTTAGTATGGCAGAACAGGTTATTACACTGTGTGCTGCGACAAATAAAGTGATGGTGGATATTGAGAAGAGCAAGATTAAGAAGTTCCAGATGGATTTGCTCGCTCATTTTGATACAATGCACAAAGATGTCATTGAAAAGATTGAGACAGAAAAAGTCCTTACAGACGCGTTAAAGGATCAGATTCTTGAGATTGCAAATGCTTACAAGAAGACGTTTCAATAGAGTAAGGAGGTAGACATATGGCAAATGCCAGAGAAATCCAGAGCAGAATGAAAAGTATCAAAGATACGATGAAGATTACAAATGCTATGTATATGATTTCGTCCTCTAAGCTCAAAAAAGCAAAAAAGACACTTGCTGATACAGAACCTTACTTCTATGCGATGCAGGGTGAAATCAGCAGAATCTTAAGACACGTACCTGAAATGGAACACAATCGTTTCTTTGATCAGCGAACAGAAGTTGCAGCTGACAAAAGAAAGGTTGGTTATATCGTTGTAACAGCAGATAAAGGTCTTGCAGGATCTTATAATCATAATATTTTCAAAGAAGTAGAAGATTGTATGTGCAATAACCCAAATACAAAGTTATATGTTGTAGGGGAAATGGGACGACACTATTTCCAGAAAAAGGGGTTGGAAATCGCACACCAGTTCCACTACACGGCACAGAATCCAACAGTCGGAAGAGCAAGAAGTATTGCAGATGTTATTCTGGGAGCTTTCTTAGATAAAGAACTTGATGAAGTGGTTATGATTTATACAAGAATGGTAAATAGTATGCAGGTGGAAGCAGAACGTGTAAAATTACTGCCGCTTGCAACAAATGATTTCTCTCATTCTAAGATTCCGGCAGGGGTTCGTCAGGAAGAATTGGTTCTTTCACCATCTGCGGATGACGTTATTAATAACATTATTCCAAATTATGTTCAGGGATTTATATATGGAGCACTTGTAGAATCATTTTCAAGTGAACAGAATCTTCGAATGATGGCAATGCAGGCTGCGACAAACAGTGCTCAGGCGATGTTACATGATCTGTCAATTCAGTATAACAGAGTAAGACAGGCGGCAATTACACAGGAGATTACAGAAGTCGTTGCAGGTGCAAAGTCACAGAAGAAAAAGAAGAAACGATAAGAGAGGAGGATAACGATGAATAAAGGAAGAATCGTACAGGTCATGGGACCTGTAATCGACGTAGAATTCGAAAATAATGATCTCCCATACATCAAAGATGCCCTTGAGGTAGATAACAATGGCAAACGATGTGTGATGGAGGTTGCACAGCATATCGGAAATAATACGGTTAGATGTATTATGTTGGCATCCAGTGAAGGCTTACATCGTGATATGGAAGTTATTGCAACAGGTGCAGGAATTAAGGTTCCTGTTGGTGATAAGACACTTGGACGTTTGTTTAACGTGCTTGGAGATACCATTGATGGCGGTGAATCACTTGACAATGAGAAGCATTGGGTTATTCACAGAGATCCGCCTACATTTGAAGAACAGAGTCCGGTTGTAGAAGTATTAGAGACAGGTATCAAGGTTATTGACTTATTAGCACCATATGCAAAGGGTGGTAAAATTGGTCTGTTTGGTGGTGCCGGTGTTGGTAAAACAGTATTGATTCAGGAATTGATTCGTAATATTGCAACAGAACACGGTGGATATTCTATTTTTACAGGTGTTGGAGAACGTTCTAGAGAAGGAAATGATTTGTGGTCAGAAATGAAGGCATCCGGTGTATTAGAAAAGACAGCCTTGGTATTCGGTCAGATGAATGAACCACCTGGAGCACGTATGAGAGTTGCAGAGACGGGACTTACAATGGCAGAATATTTTCGTGATGAACAGCATCAGAATGTGTTGTTATTCATTGATAATATTTTCCGTTTTGTACAGGCAGGTTCAGAAGTTTCAGCACTTCTTGGCCGTATGCCGTCAGCGGTAGGTTATCAGCCGACGCTTGCAACGGATGTGGGTGAATTACAGGAACGTATTGCATCCACAAAGAATGGTTCTGTTACATCTGTACAGGCGGTTTATGTACCGGCCGATGACTTAACAGACCCGGCACCTGCAACGACATTTGCACACTTAGATGCACAGACCGTTCTTTCAAGAAAGATTGTAGAACAGGGAATTTATCCAGCGGTTGATCCATTGGAATCAAGCTCAAGAATTCTGGAAGCAGACGTTGTTGGTGAAGAACATTACCAGACGGCAAGACGTGTGCAGGAATTATTGCAGAAGTACAAAGAATTACAGGATATTATCGCAATTCTTGGTATGGAAGAATTATCAGATGAAGATAAGCAGACAGTTTATCGTGCAAGAAAAATTCAAAGATTCTTATCTCAGCCATTCTTCGTAGCAGAAAACTTCACAGGTGTACCTGGAAAGTATGTTCCATTAAAAGAAACAATTCGTGGTTTTAAGATGATTGTGGATGGAGAAATGGACGAATATCCGGAGTGGGCATTCTTTAACGTCGGAACAATTGATGACGTTATTGAAAAAGCGAAGAATTCAGATGCAGAAAACTAGGAGGGATGACAATGAGTACATTCAGCCTGAAAATTATTGCCAGTGATAAAGTATTTTATGATGGAAGAGCCGAAGCAATTACAATTCCGGAACGTGATGGTCAGAAACAGATTTTGGCACATCATGAAAATATGGTAATTGCCGTAGAAATTGGTGAGTTGACATTCCGTACAGGAGACGGCGAAGTTCATCAGGTTATTGTCGGAAAAGGATTTGCAGAGGTTATGAACAATCGTGTGATTGTCTTAACAGATACAGCAGAGCGTCCGGAAGACATTGACGAGAAGCGTGCGAAAGAAGCGTTAGAGCGTGCGCAGGAACGTCTTCGTCAGAAGCAGAGTATTCAGGAATTCCATCATACACAGGCGGCAATGGCAAGAGCGATGACACGTTTGAAGTTATCAAGCAAATATTTGAAATAAAATAAAGATATATAGATAGAAACCAGATAGAACATATCAGAGAATATGCGCTGTCTGGTTTTTTACGTTATAGGAAAATTTTTTCTATAATGAAAAAATGTTTTGCTAAGGATGTGTATCCCGCAAAGAAGACGCTGGAAAGTAAATAAAATTGTATTTGAATCATAGCGATTAAATCATACTAAACAAATATGATTTTCATAAATTTTCTTATAAATTGTCTTAAAACAGCTCGAAAAGTAAAAAAATACCAATAAAGCATTTAAGGTTTCAAAGTTGATAAAATTCAGTATTTATGCGGATTGCAGCTGATTTCATTTTGTTGATAAAAGTGGGAAATTAAAAAAAATCAATTAATTTCAAGAAATCATATTGACAAAGTAGGATATAAGATGTATTATACTGTCAACAGCTAATCATACTAAACAAGTATGATATATATGATTAAGGAGGTACAAGGTGATAAGAAAAGAAAACAAGCAGTTAATCGTTGTGCGCAACAAGATCATACAGGGGAATGGACGAATGTGTTGCTGTTGTATGAACAGTTAGAACTCGGAAAATATTTAAGTAATTTATTTAGCAAGTTAAGATACACAAAGAACAAAATGAAAATAAACAGAGAAAAAGGAGATTATTATTATGAGCAAGAAGAATATCCAGGATAGAAATTTAAAGTTTGAAACATTACAGTTACACGTAGGACAGGAAAGTCCGGATCCAGTTACAGATGCAAGAGCAGTTCCAATTTACCTTACATCATCATATGTATTCCATAACAGCCAGCATGCAGCTGACAGATTTGGTCTTAGAGATGCAGGTAACATCTACGGAAGACTTACAAATCCAACAGAAGATGTATTCGAAAGAAGAATCGCAGCGCTTGAAGGTGGTGTTGCAGCACTTGCAGTTGGTTCTGGTGCAGCAGCTCTTACATATGCAATTCAGGCAGCAGCTCATGCAGGAGATCATATCGTAGCAGCAAAGAATATCTACGGTGGAACATACAACTTACTTGCACACACATTACCAGATTATGGTATTGAAGCTACATTCGTAGATCCTTTCGATTATGACGGAATTGAAGCTGCAATTAAGGACAATACAAAGGCTATCGAAATCGAAACACTTGGTAATCCAAACTCAGAAGTAGTTGATATCGAAAAGATTGCACAGATTGCACATGCACACAACATTCCATTGATTGTTGATAATACATTTGCAACTCCATATCTTGTAAGACCTATCGAATATGGTGCTGATATTGTTGTTCATTCAGCAACAAAGTTCATCGGTGGTCACGGTACAACAATCGGCGGTGTTATCGTAGATAGTGGTAACTTTGACTGGACATCATCAGATAAGTTCCCATGGTTAACAGAACCAAATGTATCTTATCATGGTGTTTCATTTGCAAAGGATACAGCACCGGCTGCATTCGTAACATATATCAGAGCAATCCTTCTTCGTGATACAGGAGCTACAATTTCTCCAATCCACTCATTCATCTTCCTTCAGGGACTTGAAACACTTTCACTTCGAGTAGAACGTCACGTTGAAAACGCATTAAAGGTTGTTCAGTACTTAAAGGATCAGCCATTGGTTGAAAAGGTTAATCATCCATCAATCTCAACAGATCCAGTTCAGCAGGAACTTTACAAGAAGTACTTCCCGAATGGCGGTGGTTCAATCTTTACATTCGAAATCAAGGGCGATGCAAAGAAGGCTCAGGAATTTATCGATAATCTTGAATTATTCTCACTTCTTGCAAATGTTGCTGATGTGAAGTCACTTGCAATTCATCCGGCAAGCACAACACATTCAGAATGCAACGAAGCAGAACTCTTAGATCAGGGTATTAAGCCTAACACAATCAGACTTTCCATCGGTACAGAAAATATCGATGATATCATTGAAGACTTAGATGAAGCATTTAAGGCTATTCAGTAAATCTCATATATAACGCAGAACCAGATAATAGTATGGCAGGAGTGTGTATATCACACTCTCTGCCCAATGAAAATATAGAACTGTTTGTAGGGCAGGTATTGCAAGCAGCCACAATTGTAATACGCAGTATTCTTTAAGACAGCGTTGTGATCTATTTAACAATTATGTACCTGCAGAATGGAGAAAATTATGTCAAAGATTTATAATTCAGCAATCGAATTAATTGGTAATACACCATTAGTAGAATTAAAGCACGTAGAGGAAAAGTTCGGCTTAGAAGCTACACTTTTAGCAAAGTTAGAATACTTCAATCCAGCAGGAAGCGTTAAAGACAGAATTGCTAAGGAAATGATCGAAGACGCTGAAAGAACAGGTAAATTAAAGGAAGGTTCTACAATTATTGAACCTACATCAGGTAATACAGGTATCGGTCTTGCAGCAATTGCAGCAGCAAAGGGTTACAGAACAATTATCGTTCTTCCAGAGACAATGAGTGTTGAAAGACGTAACATCATTAAGGCTTACGGTGCAGAAATCGTATTAACAGATGGTGCAAAGGGTATGACAGGCGCAATCGCAAAGGCAAATGAACTTGCAGCAGAGATTCCTGACAGCTTCATCCCGGGTCAGTTCGTAAACAAGGCAAATGTAGCAGCACATAAGAAGACAACAGGTCCGGAAATCTGGAATGATACAGACGGTAAGGTAGATGCATTTGTAGCAGGTGTTGGTACAGGTGGTACAATCACAGGTGTTGGTGAATACTTAAAAGAAAAGAATGCTTCTGTTGAAGTAATCGCTGTTGAACCAGCAACATCTCCAGTACTTTCTAAAGGTACAGCAGGTGGACATAAGATTCAGGGTATTGGTGCAGGTTTTGTTCCAGAAATCTTAAATACAAAAATCTATAACGAAGTTATTACAGTTGAAAATGATGATGCGTTTGATTATGCAAGAACAATTGCAAAAGAAGAAGGCGTTCAGGTAGGTATCTCAGCAGGTGCAGCACTTGTAGCAGCAGTTGAATGGGCAAAAAGACCAGAAAACAAGGGAAAGACAGTTGTTGTATTATTCCCAGACAGCGGTGACAGATATTATTCAACAGCTCTTTTTGAACACTAATTATTGATAGAGCTTTTATAAAAGTCTTATTGTAAATCATTGTTAAAATCCTTAAAATTTATAAATGAATCGTAATGAAACAGAGTCAGGTAAATGTGCGTAATACCTGGCTCTGTTTGTTTTATATTATTAGAAAATTTTATTCTATAGTATTAAAAATATTTTGCGGGATACGTACTTGTATAAATGAAAAATGTTGTATTCTTTTTCTGAAATCATGATACATTTCTGATGGAATAAATAATGTCGTGAGGATGTCATCTGATTATGATTTATGTTACAATAAAGCTAAAAAAGCAAGCTGCACCAAAGATAGCATTTGTTTTTTTCAAGCCATTAACGAGAAAACAAAGTTATGAAGTAGCGAAAAAAGCACGAAGTGCGGTTTTTTGAGTATATGTATACTAAATGGAACTATCAGATACATAAAAATGACATAAATAAGGATACAGGAGAGGGAATACAGAATGAAATTTTTACATCTGGCGGATTTACATATTGGAAAACGTGTCAATGAATTTTCTATGATTGAAGACCAGAAATATGTTTTTAATCAGGTTATTGAGCAGATAGACAAGCAGCAAGCGGATGCAATTTTGATTGCAGGAGATATTTATGATAAGTCCATGCCATCAGCAGAAGCAGTTGCTTTATATGATGAATTTTTAACAAAGTTAGCAGCGTTGAAGAAACCAATTTGCATTATTAGCGGTAATCATGACAGTGCAGAGCGAATTGCATTTGGTTCTAAAGTTATGGAACAGGCAGATATTCATATTGCGCCGGTATTTGACGGAACATTGACAAAAGTACAGCTAGAGGATGTATTTGGTGAGGTCAATGTCTGGTTGCTCCCATTTATTAAACCTGCTGCGGTGAGACGGTTTTATGAAGACGAACAGATTGAAGATTATACAGATGCAGTAAGAGCAGTGATACGTCATACATCAATAGATACGTCAAAAAGAAATGTGCTTGTTGCACATCAATTTGTAACGGGAGCCGTCAGTTGCGAATCAGAAATATCAATTGGCGGATTGGATCAGGTTGATGCGAGTGTGTTTGAGCCGTTTGATTATGTTGCTTTGGGACATTTACATGGACCGCAGCGCGTGGGAAGAGATACGATTCGATATAGCGGTACATTGTTAAAATATTCTTTTTCGGAAATAAATCATAAGAAAAGTCTTACATTTGTTACGATGCAGGAAAAGGAGAAAATGCCACAAATAGAAACAATACCGGTACAGCCACTGCATAATATGAGACGGATAGAAGGCAGCTATGATACGCTTGTTCAGCGTGAAAACTACATCAATACAGACTTGCAGGATTATATGCATGTTATATTAACAGACGAAGAGGATGTGTTTGATGCAATTGGAAAAATGCGTTCTATTTATCCGAATATTATGAAGTTAGAGTATCATAATACAAGGACAAAACAGCAGGAAATGGCAACACAGGCAGAATCAGATACAGAAAACAAGTCACCATTACAAAATATATCAGACTTTTATTATATGCAAAATGGAATGAATCTGAGTGAAGTTCAGGAAGAATATATTACAGAGGCAATAGAGCGAATTTGGAGGGGTAGCAAATGAGACCATTACAACTAGAATTATCTGCATTTGGGCCTTATGCAGGACAAACAATATTTGATTTCTCCAAATTAGGCAACAATGGATTATACCTGATTACAGGGGATACCGGAGCCGGCAAAACAACGATTTTTGATGGAATAATTTATGCGTTGTATGGTGAAGCAAGCGGTGCGGTTCGTACGGTAGATTTGTTTCGAAGTAAATATGCACTGCCGACGACACCTACATATGTTACGTTAAAATTTGTATTTCGTGAACACACTTATACAATTACTCGAAATCCGGAATACAAACGTCCTAGAAAACGTGGTACGGGAGAAGATGCAACGGAAACTGCAAAAGCGGAACTGACGATGCCGGATGGAAAAGTTATATCTGGAATTGCAACAGTTAATAAAGCAATAGAGCAGTTATTGGGCTTAAACAGAGAACAGTTTTCACAAATTGCCATGATTGCACAAGGGGATTTTTTACGCTTGCTGTTGGCAGATACAAAAGAAAGAATTGAAATATTTCGTGAAATATTTAACACAAAGGCGTACCAGAATTTACAGGATGATACGAAACGAGATATGTTAGCATTATATCGACAAATAGAATTGAAACGCAATACAATTCTTTATACATTAAAGGATGCAACGTGTGATTCTGATAGTGAATATGCACAACAGCTTGACAATGTGAAAAAAGATCAGGGATTAGGAACACTTGATGAAACGAAGCAATTATTATGTAATTTGATTGATGAGCAGGAGCAACGAAGAAAACAGTTTGAAACAGAAATTGCACAATATGATGAGCAGTTGACACAACTGCAAGGACAGGTGGAAAGATTTGAGCAATATCAAAATTTGCAGTCACAGTTAAAAAATGCACGTAAAGATTATGAAATGCATACAAAGTCTTATGAAACAGCCCAAGAGACATATAAGCAAGAAAATGATAAGGAAAAACTGCGTCAGGATACATTTTTAGAGATAGAAAAACAGAAAAATACATTAGAATCGTATGAGCATATGCAGCAGGCGATGGATACGCAGCAAATGGTAGTAAAGCGGATTCAAGAGAATGAAGCAGAATTAAGATGTTCAACAGATGCATATGAGCAAAATAAGACACAGTATGAACAAAATGAGAAAGAAATTGCACAATTAAAAGATGTACCGGTCACACTTGAGAAAGTACAGGCATATCAGCTAGATATACAAAGAAAAAAAGAGCATATGATACAGGTGCTGCAACAGGTCGAACAGTGTGTTAAAGATACGAATAAAATTGTACAATTGACTGACAAATATCGCAAGGCATATCAGGCGTATGATATTTGTCAACAAGATTATATTGCACAGGAAAAAGCGTTTTTTAACGCACAGGCAGGAATTCTTGCAGGCAGCTTAAAAGAAAACGAACCGTGTCCGGTATGTGGTTCTTTACATCATCCGATACCTGCTGGTTTGCAAAAAGATGCACCAACGCAGCAGGAATTAAAGCAAAAGAAAGAAGAAATTGAACAAAAAACGAAAGTATGTTCTGAACTCAGTTCACAAATTTCATCTATTAGAGGACAAAGAAAGAGTACTTATGAAATGCTCGTTTCGCAAAATGACAAAGAAGTACTTTTTGAAGCGTTTCATTTGACAGGGGAAATGTTAGAAGAATCAGATGGTCAGGAACAAATGCTACAGGAAATGGGAGAGGTACTTCATACAAGAATTGATGCTATTTCCGAAGAATACTTACAGCAGGAGAAGCAGCGCAAAGAGCTGCAACATAAGAGCCGGCAGCTTGAATTATTACAGAAAACACAGATACAGTTGCGTGAGTCAAGAGAACATTTGCAGATAAAAATGCAGGATAGCAGCCGACAGGCAGGCATGCTGCAGACACAATCAGAGAATTTATTGAAGCAGATTGAGGAATACCGTAAGAATCTTACATTTGCAACATTGCAGGAGGCAAACCAACATATTCGTACATTAAAGAATCAATATCAGGCAATGATACATCAATTTGAAACAGTAAAAAAGGTATATGAATCTGAGAGAATCGCGGTACAGACGGCAAAAAACCGGACGGAAGATATAGGAAAACAATTATCCGTATTCCGTGAGACACAACCAGATACCATCGGCTTAGAGGATGTAAATAAAATTGTACAGACCATTGAAATATATCGTACAAAGAAAGAAGAATGTTTAAAGCAACAGCGTCAATATGATGTTGATATAGCAAATAACAGACGAATTGCGGATAATGTAAAGAAAACACATCAGGAAATTACAGAACAGGAAAAACAGTATCAATGGATGAAGGCATTATCAGATACATTTAATGGTTCGATAGCGGGAAAGAGCCGAATTATGTTAGAAACATATGTTCAGATGGCTTTTTTTGACAGAATTATCCGCCGTGCAAATGTACGGCTGATGCGTATGTCTGAGGGACAGTATGAATTGAAACGAAGTGAAGAACTTCAGAATAAAAAAAGTCAGATTGGCTTAGAACTAGATGTGATTGACCATTATAACGGAACCGTTCGCAGTGTAAAGTCCCTTTCAGGTGGGGAATCATTCAAGGCATCACTGTCTATGGCACTTGGAATGGCAGATGAAATTCAGTCACAATCAGGTGGTATTCAGATAGATACGATGTTTATTGATGAAGGCTTTGGTTCATTAGATGATGAATCTTTGTATCAGGCAATCGCTGTCCTGCAGGAGCTTTCAAGTAATCATCGTTTGGTTGGTATTATCTCGCATGTGAAAAATCTTCAGGATTGTATTGATAAACAGATTGTTGTAACAAAGGAAAAATCAGGCGGCAGTGCTGCAGAGATTGTTGTTTGAAAATAGTAGAAAATATGTTGAAAAATTTGTTAAAAATGATACAATCATAGTATATAAATTGTGAAAATGCACAGAATAACAGGAGGAAGTAGTGTATGAAAGAAAAGATTATGAATGTCGTGAATAAATTACCGGATAAAAAAATTTGTATTGGTTTTGCAGCAGGAGCAGTATTTGTATGTGCGATTTCATCTGTTCGGACAGCATATAGAGAAAGACGCAGACTGCGTAAAAAGGTCGAAAAATTAGAATATGAATTATGGAAAAGAGACGCAGCGACTGACAATCAGCATAGATAATTGATAGCGTATAGGATATTGAGGAGGAATTGTGTATGAAAAAGACAGTGAAAAAGAAGAACCCAATCAAAGAATTTAAGTCAAAATTGATTCGTAAGTGTATTTTATTTGGTACTGGAATTGCAGTGATTGCAGGTGGTTCTATATTTTTATATAAAAAATTTGTAGAGAAGAAATCAGATAATCATTGTGAATTTGATGACTTTGACGATTTTACTGATTTTGATATTTCAAAAGAAAATTCGGATGAAAGCGCTAGAAAAGATACGGACAGAGAACAAGCCCAGACAACAGTAACAGAAGAGGAGAAAAAGGCGTTAGAAGAAGTTATTGAAGAACTTGATGTTGAAGAACAGGCAGAAAGCGAAGATGAAATATCTGAAAAATAACGCTTGCAAATAGAATTATGATTTGATACTATTAAATAAATGAGAGGGAGTAGCTTGCATTTATAAAAATGTAATATGTTTCGTCAGTACGGGAAAGCGATTCAGATAGAATATATTTCCCCGGAGCATATTTTAGAAGCGAGACTTTTATTGCAGTCACTTGCAATAGAAGTCTCTTTTTTTGCTTTATCATAGACTTTATCGGAATCTTGTAAAGTAAAAAACTGTGCAGATACATATGCATTTGCAGACGAAACGAACGTTAAAAGTGAGTAAAACCGACAATCATTTTAAATTGCAAATGATACAATTATAAAATAAAAAGAAGGGAGTAAGGTATGGCGGAAAATAATAAAGAAAGCAGGAAAAAGATACTTACGATAGGTGCAGTGTTGATTTTTCTTTATTGGGCATTGAATCATTATGCATTATTTTTAACCTTGTTTACGAAGATTGTAGCTATTATTATGCCATTTATCATTGGTGGTGTACTTGCATTTATTCTGAATGTTCCAATGAAGCAAATTGAGCAGCTAATATATTGGGTATTGAAAAAACTTCGTCATAAGGAAAAAGCACAATATACAAAAAGAAAAGGTCTGATTCGGGGAATCGCATATATCATTACGCTGATTCTTGTAAATGCAGTATTGGTTGGCGTATTTTTTATCGTTATTCCGCAATTGGGCAGAACAATTGGAGAAATTGTTATGCAGATCCCAATTGGAATTGCAAGGGCACAGGAATGGGTAACACAAAGATTAAGCGAACATCCGCAGATTTTAGAAACATTCAATCAGTATACAATGGATTGGCAGTCAATTCTTAGTTCTGCGATGAATATGATAACAACAGGAACGGGAAACCTGATAACTGGTGGAATTGGAGCCGTGAGTGGAATTGTTTCCTCTGTAACATCTTTTGTGATTGGATTTGTATTTTCTATTTATATTTTATTACAGAAAGAATCGTTAAGTCTTCAGATGAAGAAAATTTTATATGTATTTCTTCCGGAAAACAGAGCAGACTGGGTATTATATATTACACGCCTTAGTGCCACAACATTTGAAAAATTTCTGACAGGACAGTGTGTGGAAGCCTTGATTTTAGGATCAATGTTTGTGATTGCAATGTCTGTTTTCCGTATGCCATACGCATTTTTAATTGGTGTGGTGATTGCAGTAACAGCATTGATTCCGATGGTTGGTGCATTTATTGGATGTGCGGTGGGATTTATTCTCATTGCATTGGTCAATCCGTTACAGGCAGTAGGCTTTGTTGTTTTGTTTTTGGTATTACAGCAAATTGAGGGAAATCTTATTTATCCGCATGTAGTTGGAAATTCTGTCGGACTTCCCGGAATTTGGGTATTGGTGGCAGTTACGGTCGGTGGTAATTTATTCGGAATCGTTGGAATGTTGACATTTATTCCGATTTGTTCCGTGGTATATGCATTGTTCCGTACATATATTTACCAAAATTTGTCAAAAAAACATCTTGAAAATTTGGAGGAGAAATAAGAATGAAGATTTTATTGGATATTATATTGTTGGTTATCGGATTTGTGGCACTGATTAAAGGAGCGGACTATTTTGTAGAAGGTAGTGCAGCACTTGCTAAGAAGATGCATATTCCGGGGGTTGTTATTGGTCTGACAATTGTAGCAATGGGAACAAGCGCACCGGAGTTGGCAGTTAGTATTTCTGCCGGATTATCCGGTTCAAATGAAATTGCAATCAGTAATATTATTGGTTCGAATATGTTTAACTTGATTGTGGTACTTGGTGTATGTGCAATTATGGCACCAATGGCAGTAGAACGCTCTATTATTAAAAGAGAGTATCCATTTTCGATTGCATTAACGATTTTATTGGCTGTATTTATATCAGATGCAGTATTTACGGGAAAGAGTACATTTGGTGATTTTCAGGTTAATGCAGGAACACTTGCACGTGCAGAAGCAATATGTTTTCTTGTTATCTTTATTGCTTATATTGTATTTACCGTTCGTACGGCGATTAAGAATCGTGAGACAGAATCAGAAGAAATTGTAGACTTATCCGGAGTAAAATGTGCGATTTTTATTCTTGGCGGTATTGCAGCGATTGTTATCGGCGGTCAGCTTGTTGTTAATAGTGCAAAGGCAATCGCATTATTCTGTGGAATGAGTGAAACACTTGTTGGTCTTACGATTGTGGCGATTGGTACGTCACTTCCTGAACTTGTCACTTCCGTTGTTGCATCTTCAAAAGGACAAAATGGAATGGCAGTGGGGAATGTTGTTGGATCAAATATTTTCAATATTCTGCTGATTTTGGGTGTTTCGTGTTCAATTCATCCAATTCCGGTAAAGATGGAATCGTTGATTGACGTATGCATTTTGCTTGCCCTAAATGTTATGGTCTACATTTTTGTGAGAACAAAAGAAAAGATTAATCGTTTTGAGGGAGCAGTCATGGTTGCCTGTTATATTGCTTATACAGTATTTGCGATTCTGCGTTAGAAACAGGTGCTGCTTAAAACGGTCTGTTGGATTGCCATGGATACAGAAAATCTGATTATAAGATTATTATTTGCGAAGGAATTTACAAATTGGGTGCAAGATATACATAAAAATGTTATAGAGAAAATATAAAAATATAAAAAATGCACAAATGAGTTGACAAATATAAAAACAAGTGATATTCTTTAACCATAGAAAAGACTGAATGGTCTTCTCGTGACGATGTTGTGTTTTGTGTTTGTGTGATTGAGAATAATTTAAGAGAAAGTATTTATCCTAATAAGTAGGATACTTTGGTTAGTGTAATCAGATATTATTTGAAGTCGCAGATTTACGGAAGTGTTTTACGAATGACTGAAGTGTACCATAAGGGTTTATGTGTAGATACAGTCATAGGAACAGACAGGAGATGACGTATCCAATAGTGAGAGAGCGCAAGCCATAAACAATTTAATATGAAGTGACTGCACGAATGAGTCGTGTATGAATAACACAGAAACCCGAATTTAAAAGATGAAATGATGTAGTCTTTTATCTTCGGGTTTTTGCTTTATGATGTAGAAGAGATTTACATTATCAATTGTCCCATGCGCAAATTTGGGGACATTGTATTAGAAAAATGTTCGTCGGAGAAGATTGAATAGATTTTGAGAGAAAGGTGGAAATAGCATGATTGTACTTCAGGGAAAGAGTGTATACAAAGATGTGTGTATTGGAAAAATATCCTTTTATAAGAGACAGGAAAGTATTATTAAACGAATCCATGTGACAGATGTGGAAGCTGAAGTGGCACGTTTTCAAGATGCGAAAGCAAAAGGGGTGGCTCAGCTTGGTGAATTGCATGAACAGATGATTCAGACTGTAGGTGAAGCAGATGCAGCGATTTTTGAAATTCATCAAATGATGTTAGAGGATCTTGACTATTGTGATTCCATTGAAAATATTATTCGGACGCAGGAAGTGAATACGGAATATGCGGTTGGAATTACCGCAGATAATTTTTCAGATATGTTTCTTGCAATGGATGATGAATATATGCGTGGTCGTGCAGCAGATGTGAAAGATGTATCGGAACGCCTTATTCGGATTCTGAGTGGACAGGATACGAGGAAACAGACGACAACGTCAAATGATAAATATATTGTGGCAGCTGATGATTTGGCACCGTCAGAGACTGTACAGCTTGATAAATCAAAAGTATTAGGTTTTATTTTGCAGAAAGGCTCGTCAAGTTCTCATACGGCGATTCTTGCACGCAGTATGGGAATTCCGGCAATTATTGGATTGGGTGAGAATCTTTCGGAAGAGTATGACGGAGTAGCCTGTATCGTAGATGGATTTACGGGACAGGTATATATAGAGCCGGATCAGGCGACATTGGAAGAATTGCAGAAGAAAAAGGCAGATTCTGATGCAAAGAAAGAACTGCTTCAGACATTAAAGGGAAAAGAAAATGTGACGATAGATGGCACGAAAATTAATATATATGCCAATATTGGCAGTCCGGCAGATGTAGCGAAAGTATTTGCAAATGATGCCGGGGGGATTGGGTTGTTCCGTAGTGAGTTCTTATATCTTGAGAATTCTGATTTCCCGACAGAGGAACAGCAGTTTTTAGCATATAAGCAGGTTGCAGAGAATATGGCAGGGAAGAAAGTTATTATCAGAACATTGGATATCGGTGCAGATAAGCAGGCAGACTATTTTAATCTTGACCATGAAGATAATCCGGCATTAGGGTATCGTGCCATTCGAATTTGTCTGACACAGCCGGAAATTTTTAAAACACAGCTTCGTGCATTGTATAGAGCGGCATGTTTTGGAAATATATCAATTATGTATCCGATGATTACATCTGTGGAAGAAGTTCGCAAAATTAAAGAAATTGTAGCAGAAGTTAAGACTGAATTGAAAGAAGAAGGTGTTCCGTTTAAAGAAGATGTAGAAACCGGTATTATGATTGAGACACCGGCAGCAGCATTAATCAGTGATGAACTTGCAAAAGAAGTGGATTTCTTTAGTATTGGAACCAATGATTTGACGCAATATACACTTGCAATTGACCGTCAGAATCAGAAATTAGAGCCGTTTTCAAATACACATCACAAAGCCGTTCTAAAGTTAATTCAGATGGCGGCGGAAAATGCGCATAAAGAGGGAATCTGGATTGGTATTTGTGGTGAACTTGGAGCCGATACGGAACTGACAGAAACATTCCTGCGTATGGGTATTGATGAATTAAGTGTATCAGCAGGACTTGTACTGCAGGTTCGTAATCAGGTACGTTCTATAGATTTAAACAAATAGGGCAATGAGATAATAAAATAATCAGAATTATTCAGGTATCAGGAATTGTATGACAGCAATGTTGGTACCTGAATTTTTATGTCTTGTTCATAAGATACAATCGAATAGATATTTGTAATTCTACGATAAGCCTCCCTAAATGTAGAATGTAGACAAAAATGGAGTATTTTTTATTATAAATTTAAAATAAACTGTATTATATATAAAAAAATGTTAAAAAACTCCTTGATAAATTCTAAACTAGTGAATATAATATATAGGACTATAGGCACAGCCGAAAATGAAAATCTAATCAAGGAGAAGAGACGATGGAAAAATTTTTCAAAGTACAAGAGCGTGGTTCGACAGTACGTACAGAAGTACTTGCCGGTATTACCAGTTTTATGGCAATGGCATATATTCTCATGGTCAATGCGAATATGTTCTCAGCGTTAGGCGTAGTTTCTTATAACGCTATTTATATTGCCACAGCAATCTCAGCTGTTGTTGGTACAGTATTGATTGGTTTATTAGCTAATCTTCCGCTTGCACTTGCATCTGGTATGGGATTAAATGCATTCTTTGTATATACAGTATGTTTTAAGTTTGGCTTAACATATGCGAATGCATTGACACTTGTTTTATTTGACGGTGTATTATTTATTGTTTTAACAGTAACAGGAGTTCGTGTAAAGTTATTCAATGCAATTCCGGAATGTGTAAGAATTGCAATTCCAGCCGGTATCGGTCTGTTTATTGCATTTATCGGTTTACAGGATGCAGGCTTAATCGTTGCCGATCCTTCAACATGTGTAAACCTTGCATCCTTCAACTTATTTAATGGTACAGCAACATGGGCAACAGTTATGCCATTACTTGTTACAATATTAACATTGGTTATTATTGCAGTATTGTCACATAAGAAAGTAAAGGGTTCTGTATTCATTGGTATTCTTGGTGGAACAGTTTGCTATTATGTTTTAGGTGCTACAGTAAAGGGATTCTACGATGGTTTTGCTGAAAAGTTTAGTTTTAATCCATTCGCAGCATTTGGAGACTGGGGAACAGAAGCATTTGCAAAGGTATTTACAGAAGGTTTTGATTTCTCACAGTATTTATCAACACATACAAATGCTGAACTTGTAATCTTAATTATTACAACAGCACTTGCATTCTGTCTGGTAGATATGTTTGATACACTTGGAACATTGTATGGTGCATGTGCAAGAGGTAATCTCTTAACAGAAGATGGACAGGTTCCAAAGTTTGAGCGTGCGATGTTATCAGATGCGGTTGCTACAGTAGCAGGTGCTGTATGTGGTACATCAACAGTTACAACATTCGTTGAATCATCAGCAGGTGTTGCGGAAGGTGGTAGAACAGGTCTTGCAGCTATGGTTACAGGTGCAATGTTCTTTATTGCAATGTTCTTAAGTCCGGTTGCATCACTCATTCCTACCTATGCAACAGCAGGTGCATTAATTTATGTTGGTGTACTGATGATGGGTGGTGTTACAAAGATTGCATGGGATGATACATCTGTAGCAGTTCCAGCATTCCTTACACTTGCAATGATGCCAATGACATATAATATCAGTTATGGTATTGCATTTGGTGTTATTTCATACATCTGCATTAAGATATTCTCAGGTAAAGCAAAGGAAGTTAGTGGATTTACTTGGGTAATTGGTGTGTTATTTGCGATTATGTTCTTCTTTACACACTAATGAAAATATATCAGATTTGATGGTATTTGAATAAGAAAAGATGAAGGATATCCGTAGATTATGTCTGCGGATATTTTTTTTCTTTTAAGGTATCAAATCACATAAATTTAAATACAAACTTGGTTGTAATCGCATTTGTGAATGAATCTTTAGGAATGTACCCTTGTATTTTAAATGGATAGCGGATATAATAGAACACATTGAATATAACTGATAAAAGTGATATAAGATGGGAAAGACAGGGAATCAAATGAAAAAGGTATTGACGATTGCCGGAAGTGATTGCAGTGGGGGCGCTGGAATTCAGGCAGATATGAAGACAATGATGGCAAATGGTGTCTATGCAATGAGTGCGATAACAGCTCTGACGGCACAAAATACGACAGGGGTATCAGGAATCTTAGAGGTAACACCGGAGTTTCTTGCACAACAGTTGGATAGTATCTTTACGGATATTTATCCCGATGCAGTTAAAATCGGGATGGTATCTTCTGCAGCTTTAATTGAGGTAATTGTAGATAAATTAGAGGAATATAAGGCAAAAAATATTGTTGTGGATCCGGTTATGGTGGCAACGAGTGGAGCAAGACTGATAAACGAAGATGCGATAACAGTTTTAAAGAACAGACTGTTTCCTTTAGCGGCGGTAATTACACCGAATATTCCGGAAGCAGAAGTATTATCAGATATGAAAATTCAAGATATAGATGACTGCAAAATAGCTGCTGCAAGAATTCATGAGATGTATCATTGCAATGTATTGTGTAAAGGTGGTCATCATATCAATGATGCAAATGATTTGTTGTATATGGAGGATGATGTTGTTGTATTTGAAGGAAAACGCATCAATAATCCGAATACACATGGAACCGGCTGTACATTGTCAAGTGCAATTGCATCAAATCTGGCAAAAGGATATCCGCTGCCGGAGGCAATTCATTTAGCAAAAGATTATATTTCCGGTGCACTTGCAGCAATGTTGGACTTAGGAAAAGGAAGTGGACCGATGGATCATGGGTTTGCAATAAAAAACAAATTTACGCAGTGTAAAGAAGATGTTTATTAAATAATTATTGCGCCCATGTAGCGTGGCAACTCCTCACGCAAGCCTCGCAATCATCTGCCCAAAATGAAAATTATTATATTCTTAAATTATAGAAAATAAGAATCTCCTTTTTTTTCAATATGTGTAGCAAAATATTGTGAAATAGCACGTTTCATATAATTGAGGTCATATAATCCGGCGGTTTCGTATGGAGAATGCATTGCAAGCTGAGCAAGTCCAATATCAACAGTATTTAAAGATACATGTGCATTTGCAATATTACCCAATGTTGAACCACCGGCAATATCAGAACGATTGGTGTAATTCTGAACAGGGACATCTGCCAATTTACAAATCTGTGTAAAAATTGCAGCAGAAATTGCATCGGTTGTATACTTTTGATTTGCATTGAATTTGATAACAATTCCGTGATTCATATATGGGCGATTTACCGGGTCTGCTTTATCTAAATGGTGTGGATGTGCAGCGTGTGCATTATCGGCAGAGATTAAGAAACTTTTTGCAATTGACATATAAAAATCTTCGGTAGTGCGGTTGCATGCATTATGGATACGTGTCAAAGTATCTGACAAAAAGGTAGAATCGGCACCCTGTTTCGTGGTACTTCCGACTTCTTCATTGTCAAATACACAATATACACCGATACTCTTTTGATTAGAATTTGTTGCAAGTCCGGATAAATACCCTTGCAGTGTTGTGTATACACAAGCAAGGTCATCTAATTTGGTGTTGGAAAGAAACTCCTCATTGGCACCCCAGATACTGCCCTGAACACGATTGTATAAGAATAAATCCGTATGAAGGATTTGTTCTGGAGTTGTATGAATGTTTGATGCAATCAACTGAATAAATGTATCCTTTGAAGAAGCATCACCAAAGAGTGGGAGCATATCTTTCTGCGGATTATAGCAGTAACCGTTATTAATATCACGGTTCATGTGAATGGCAACATTAGGAATCATAAGCAAATCTCTGTCAATATTGACAAGGCGTGTTTCTATACAATTGTCAGTACGAATGACTGCACGGCCGGCAACAGACAATGGGCGGTCAAACCATGGTGCAAATAACATTCCACCGTATTTTTCAACATTTAATTCCACATAGTGATTATCTGTAAAAAGTTCCGGATTTTCCTTAATTTTAAAGGATGGGGAGTCACTATGCGAAGCGACAATCTGGAAATTATCATAAGACAAGGTAGGGACAGAGAATGCAATGATAGAAGAACCGCCGCGTGTCGTAAAATACTGTCTGCCAGGCTGAATGTTCCAGTGAGAGTCTTCAGGAAGTTCTTCAAAATTATTTTTAGTGAGGATGGATTTTATATTTTCAATCACATGATAACAGCTTGGACTTTGTTCAATAAAATGGAATAAATCATGAGCTGTTTGTAAATCTGTTTGTTTGTTGTTCATTGTAAAACCTCTTTTATGTATTATCTAAATTAATCTTATTATGCTATAAATAATACATCAATTTTTAAAATAGTGCAATAAAGTGTCTAATTCTGCAATAAAACGTCAAATTCTGCAAAAAGTATTGAATCATTAATAATTATTGATATAGTAGAAACAGCAGATAATAAATGTTGTTGTTTTATCTGCGATATATGGGCAATCGTTTTTGCAAATGAGGGTGAGGACTAAATGTTTTTATAGAAATACCATGTTTATATTGACAGTTTAGGATAAGAATGTTAAACGTATGCTTGAAGAAATTAGGGGACTTGATGAATGTGAAATGAATAGAGGAAAGGAGAAGGATAATATTTATTGCAATGTAATGAATGTATTATAATTGTAATAATGACAATCGTAAAAAAGAAGTTTGTAAACGCTACGTATAGTTGAGAAGATTCAATTATGCGTAGTGTTTTTGCTTTTCCAATAGGATTATATACATATAATAGATATAAAAGCTAGAAAAAAAGTAGTATTTATGATACTCTAAATAAAAGAAAAAATTGTTTGGGAAAGTCGAGAAAATATGTTAAAAATTGCGATTTGTGATGATGAAGTATTTTATAGAAAACAGATACGGAAGTATTTAGTGAAATATCTGGATGCGCAAAATGAACAATATGACATAACATTATATACGGCAGGAACTCAATTGCGTGAATTGGAAAAAGAAGAAATTTTACAGTTTGATTTAATATTTCTAGATGTAAATATGGATGAATTGGATGGAATAGAAACGGCTCAATATATTAGAACAATATCTACAGAAAGTGTATTGGTGTTTGTAACTGCATTTATTTCATATGCCTTAGAAGGATATAAAGTAAATGCATTTCGATATATTATTAAGAACTCGGAGCAGTTTGAAGATTCTTTTGAAGAATGTATGGATACATTTATGGAAAAACAAAAAATTGTTAGTAAATTAACATTTTCTTTCATTGGAGGAGATCGGGAGGTCTATTTGAAGGATATTTTGTTTATTGAAAGTCAGTTGCATAAGACTATTTTTCATATTTGTACTACTGACAGAGGGATGAAGAAAAATAACGTGTCTTATTTATATGAAAAACTAGATTATATAGAAGAAAAACTGTTATCATTTGGATTTCTTCGGGTTCATCAAAGTTATATTGTAAATATTTCACAAATAGACTATATTAAAGATTCTCGTGTGATATTGTATGATGGGACGGAATTACCAGTGTCAAAGAGTCGGTATAAACAGGTGAAATTACAGTACACATCATACAAGGGGGATGTAAATCAATGGAACACTTTATAGAAACATGCATTATCATTATGATAGAAGTTATGAGTGCACACCTATTTTTAGGAACATTTATGACGGAAAGAAAGTACAAAATTGCAAAAATTCATTGGATCTGGATTGTACTTACAACATTTATTATGTATATGATTACGCAAAAGTTTCATGATAATGTGTTTGCTAAAGAATGTGTAATTTTTATCGTACTTATATTCTTTACACGACTGTGTTTTACTGGTAAATGGGTAAAATCGACAATTTTATCTGGAGCATATATTGGAATCTTGATTGCTGTAGATATGGTCGAATATATTGTTATTACATATATGATTCCGATTGATATGGAACAGGTTTTTAATAGCAGTTTATTAACAACATTACTGACCTTGTTGTGTAAGACGGTTATTATTGTATTGGTTGTCTGGCTTCGTATGAAGTATCAGAATCTAATTTATACAGATCTGTTGAATCAGGCACAATGGCTGCGATTTCTATATTTTCCAGTATTAACGATGATGGTTATTATCACAATCATAATGAAAACTGGGGCATTAGAATCGGAAGAGAATCAACAGGTATTTTTGATGGTTGCAATTGGTTTGGTTGTGATGAATCTGTTTATTTTCTATTTTATGAGAGATATGGCAGAACAGGAAGTGCAGATTCGGGAACGAACACTAGCACAGGAGCGTATGCAAAATGAGATTGCGTTATATGAATCTCTTTCGAGTCAGTACGAATTACAAAAGAAAAATGCACATGAATATAAGAATCACATAGGCTGCATACAAGGATTGTTATCACAAAAAGAATATGATAAGGCATTAAATTATGTTCAGTCGTTAGCACAAACAATTCATAAGCAATATGATACGATTAATACAAATAACAGTTATGTCAATGCTATTTTAAATACAAAATATGCAGAGATGATAGAAAAACATATTGTATTTATTTTTCGTGTAAATGATTTATCGGATTTGCCAATGAAAAATGAAGATGTCGTGGTTATTTTGTCAAATCTTTTGAATAATGCGATTGAAGCATGTGAAAAAGTGAATGAAAAGCGGAGAATACAGCTAAAATTTTTAAAACAGGAAGATGAAATCATTTTATCTGTTAAAAATTCTACAAAGAAAAAAGCAATTCAGCAAGGAGAAGGGTTTCAGACAACGAAGGAAGATGCAAAACAGCATGGAATAGGTGTATCGACCATTCAGGAACTTGTAAAGAAGTATCATGGAGAGATTTCAATTGAAAATGAGTCAACATATTTTTATGTATCAATAACAATTCCCAATTTAATCGCTTAGATTTTCAATATTATTTTGATGATAGAAATGCTTCTATTGTCAAAATAATATTTTTTTTTATCCAATTCTGCAAAAAAACGGTTGAATCTGCAAAAAATATTGATTTCTGATATAAAAAATATATACTTGCATCAAAAGGAGACAGGATAAAAATGATATATCGATTTGTGAATTACCTTGTGGATGAGGGCTATATATTGCAAGAGGATATAGAGGCGTACAAGTATACATTAGAGATGTTTTGGGATAAGTTTTTAGTGTATGGCTGTATTCTGGTTATTTCAATGCTTGCAAAGTGTTTTGTAGAAACCGCATTGTTTTTACTTTGTTTTAATTTCATAAGAAAGTATACGGGTGGTTTTCACTTAAATACCTTCCGCCAATGTTTTGTAGGAACAGTTACGATATACATCGTTTTTATACTATGGTTGTCATCATTATTGTTATCACATAATATGGCAACATTTGCGATGACAATTGGGAGTGCATTGTATTTGTTATGCGTAGGAACGGTAAATCATCCAAATTGGGATTTGTCCGAAGAAGAATTACGAGCATGCAAATTATCATCTCGATATGTTGTTGGCATGATGTTATTGGGGGTAGTTTTTTTAAAATGGCTGGGTGTTCATAATATGACATTTGTTTTTATTCAGTTTTCTGTTATTTTGAGTGCAGTTTTAGTATTGCTGGCACGCTTACAGAGAGGAGATGATTCCAATTAAGAAGTTTGAAAAGACCGTGATGGACACAGTTGCAGTAATAACAGGTAAAATGGTAGAGAAGCGCAGTAATAAGTGGCCACCAGATTGTATGGGTATTTTATATCAGCCAAAAAGACCAAAGAAAAAGAATATGTAAGGATTCTTTTATCATAAAGAATCGGGTGATTGACATCACAGCCAAATGTCAATCAGTGGATTCAAAACATATTTCATAAAATTAAGTATCGCATAGAAGATGTTTCGATGTCTTCTATGCGATTTGCACTGCCAAAGGCAGAAATTGTTGAAATGAATTGCTGTATATATTCAAATATTATTATGTAATTAGGAGCAGATATGAAAAATTCTAAATTAAAAATAGTAATAGTGGGAGTTATGCTTATTGATTTTGTTGTTTTATGTACAGTGCCGCTTCATAAGAACTGGTTTGAGTCGGAGAACCACAAAAAACAAAAAGTAGATGCCAATTTATGCAGGTCTGAAATTGTACAGAATCATACACAAGTAACAGCAGATAATAACGTTCGTATTCATATTGTGGATTATTATTACAGCCGTCATTTAGAAGAGGATATAAAGCCGGAAGAGAGTGTTAGAAGTCGATTCAGAAAAGATTCTTTTCAAGAGGATGGAACGATTTTAGATACATACCAATATTTGTATGTGGATATGGAAGTGACGAATATTGGAGAAGATACACGGCCATTTGCAGCAGGAGATATTAGTTATATTGAAGTGAATAATGAAGGAGATGTTTTATATGACTCATTTCCTCAATGCAATTTTCAATACCTGTGTGATGATTATCATACATTATCGCACGGAAAATTAGAGCGGTTTCCGGTAGGAAGTACCATTCGTTTTCGTTTGATTTATGTTGTTGCAGATGAGGCGATAGCGAGAAATGACATAGGCATATATATGGGTGCAGCAAAGCCTATTGACATTGAGCTGGGGAAAGAAAACAGCTGTTTTGTAATGTTAAATCTTCACGACAGACAACGATAGAATTGTACATGAATTCTTGTATTTGACGATTCTTCTTACAGGTGGTAAGATACATTTATGACTGTATTGTCATGAAAATATATGATATAATTCCGATAGATATAATATGCAATCTAGGAATACACGATAAGAAAAAGTGGGGATATAATATGCGCACAGAACAGATTCGGTCTGCATTGATGAAAAAAGTGTTCGTTGGAGATGGGGCAATGGGAACCTATTATGCAACGAAATATGATACACAGGAACTTCCGGAACGGGCAAATGAACAGTATCCGGAGCGGATTTCAAATATTCATCTGGAATATATCAGTGCGGGAGCTGATTTTATTCGGACGAATACATTTGCCAGCAACACAGTGATGTTACAGTGTGATTTTGCTGGTGTAAGAAGAAATATTGAAAAAGCATGTAAGATAGCAAGAGACATCGCAGGAAATCATACTTATATTGCCGGCGATATAGGACCTATCAGAGATGGAAATCGTTCCTTCGATGAGATAACAGAAGAATATGTAGATATTTCCAGAGTGTTTATTGAACAAAATGTTGATATCATTCTGTTTGAAACGTTTTCTAATATGGATGAGATATTGCCGGCAATAGAATATATTCAGGAACATACGGATGCGTTCGTAGTTGTTCAATTTACGGTCAATCAGTTTGGGTATAGTAATGCAGGACTGAGTGCCAGAAAGTTAATAGAACAGGCAATTGAGCATAAAGGCGTACATGCGACAGGATTTAATTGTGGCGTGGGTCCGGGGCATTTGTATCATTTAATGAATGGGTTAGAATTAGAAAATACAGATACATTTATAACGGCATTTCCCAACGCCGGATATCCGCAGAATATTGGAAACAGAATGTTATGGATGAACGATAATAAGTCGTATTTTGCTGAAAAGTCAGTTGATTTTCTTGGATTGGGTGTAGATTTGATTGGCGGCTGCTGTGGTACAACACCGGAATATATCAGTAAAATGGCAGGAAAACTTACACGAAACAGAACTAAAACATTTCTGTCAGAAGCAGAAAATATGAAAGCTAAAACAGCACCGATTAAAAAAACAAAGAAGACTGCATTCTATGAAAAGAAACTTATGACCGGAGAAAAGTTTATTGCTGTTGAACTTGCGCCACCACTAGGAAGTGATGATAAGCAGATTATGGAGGCAGCGCACAGTCTGAAAAAGAGCGGTGTGGATGTTCTTACATTTCCGGATTCACCGTCTGGAAGAACCAGAGCAGATGCTGTACTAATGGCAGAGAAAGTTGAACGTGAGACAGGCATTTGTGTAATGCCGCATCTGTGCTGTCGGGATAAGAATGCGATTGCCATTCGTTCACAGTTATTAGGAGCACATATCAATCATATCAATAATTTCCTTGTTATTACAGGAGATCCGATACCGTCAGTAATGCGTCAGTCGGTAAAATCTGTTTTTAACTTTGATTCTGTCGGATTAATGAACATTATCAATGATATGAATACGGAACAATTTCCACAAGCTCCATTGACATATGGCGGAGCAATCAATCACACAAGAAGAAATCTGGATGTGGAAATTATGCGTGTGAAAAAGAAAATGCAGGCGGGAGCAACCTTCTTTTTCACGCAGCCGGCATTTTCAAAAGAGGATGTTGACAGAATCCGTATGATAAAAGAAGAAACGGGAGCGAGGATTCTTTGTGGAATTATGCCACTTGTCAGTTATCGAAATGCAATGTTTATGAAAAATGAAATGACAGGAATTCATGTTACGGAAGAAGTTCTTGCAAAATATCCAAAGGAAGGAACGAAGCAGGAAGGTGAAGCAGTCGGCGTTTCTATTGCGAAAGAAGTGATTGAAATGACGAAAGATTTTGTAGAAGGATATTACTTCTCATTTCCATTTAACAGGGTATATCTGTTAGATCAGATTTTAAAATAAGTTATTTGTATGAAAAATAGAGTTTTAAAATAAATGTGTATGCGTTAAAAGTATGATGAGCTATCGAATATAGGTATTTGTATTTGTAAAAGGCATTTGCTACAATAAATACAGTGAAAAACAGTGTTGTGTGAATGTTTTTCCATAATAAGAATGACAATTAGAGGAATGTTCATTCTAATACAGTATGAATAAAAGGAGATAGGAATCATGAAGAAACAATATAGAGAAGAAAAATTCGTAGGAGAACGTGCGTTATTTCAGACAAGAGATGCAGAGATTGCATATTGTACCTTTGCAGATGGAGAATCACCATTAAAGGAGAGCAGCGATTTGGTGATTGATAATACATTATTTCAGTGGAAATATCCATTGTGGTATTGTAAGAATGTAACAGTGACGAATTCGACGCTTTTTGAGATGGCAAGAGCCGGAATCTGGTATACGGAAAATATTTCAATGAAAAATATCACATATGAAGCTCCAAAGGGAATCAGAAGATGTCACAATGTGACATTGGAAGATATTAATTTTCCAAATGCTTCTGAGACATTGTGGAATTGTGATACTGTGACAATGAAAAATGTTACAGCCAAAGGCGATTACTTTGCAATGGGTTGCTCCAATATGGAGATTGATGGATTTACATTGGTAGGCAATTATTCTTTTGATGGTGTTAAGAATTTAACAATTCGGAATGCAAGAATGTTGTCAAAGGATGCCTTTTGGAACTGTGAAAATGTAACGGTGTACGATTCCTTTATTTCAGGCGAATATTTAGGCTGGAATGCGAAAAATGTAACATTGATTAACTGCACCATTGAGAGTGAACAGGGAATGTGTTATATGGATAATGTTGTTATGAAGAATTGTAAGTTGTTAAATACCAATCTTGCATTTGAATATTCAACAGTTGATGCAGAAATTCAGAGTGGAATTGACAGTATTAAGAATCCGATTTCTGGAAAAATTCAGGCAGAGCGTATCTCTGAAATTATTTTTGATGATGCAGATATTAAGAAAGAAGCAACAACAATTACAGTGGCGGAGGAAGTATGAAATATCAGTTTGACAAAGTAGTAGATCGAAGAAATACAAACTCTTTAAAGTGGGATGTGACTGAAAATGAACTCCCAATGTGGGTTGCAGATATGGATTTTGAGACTGCACCGGAGATTATTGATGCGTTGCATACACGTGTGAACCATGGTGTATTTGGTTATAATATTATTCCGGATGAATGGAACAGAGCCTATCAGGACTGGTGGAGCAGACGACATCATTTTGAGATAGAGTCAGAGTGGATGATTTTTGCGACAGGTGTTGTACCGATTCTGTCAAGTGTTGTTCGAAAGTTGACGACACCGGGAGAAAATGTCTTGATTCAGACACCGGTTTATAATATTTTCTTTAATAGTATTTTAAATAACGGAAGAAATGTATTAGAAAGTCCGCTTCATTATGAAAATGGTGAGTATTCCATTGATTTTGCTGATTTAGAAGAAAAACTTGCCAATCCGCAGACTTCTATGATGATTCTGTGCAATCCGCATAATCCGGTCGGCAAAATCTGGAGCAGAGAAGAACTTGCACGTATTGGCGAATTGTGTAAGAAATATAATGTAATTGTCGTATCAGATGAGATTCACTGTGATTTGACAGCACCGGATAAGGAGTACATTCCATTTGCAGCGGTATCCGAGACATGTAAGGACATCAGTGTAACGTGTATTGCTCCAACGAAAGCATTTAATATTGCAGGATTGCAGAGTGCTGCTGCCGTAGTGCCGAATCCATTCTTACGCCATAAGGTATGGAGAGGTTTAAATACAGATGAAGTGGCAGAGCCGAATTCATTTGCCATTCAGGTGGCTGTGGCTGCGTTTACACAGGGTGAAGACTGGTTAAATGAATTAAGAGAATATGTGCAGGAGAATAAGTATATGGTTCGTGATTTTCTTGCAGAAAATATTCCGGAATTTCAGATTATATCGTATGATGTTACGTACCTATTATGGATTGATTGCAGTAAAATCACAGAAAACAGTTTAGAACTTGCTAAGTTTTTAAGAAAAGAAACAGGGTTGTTTTTAACTGCCGGTACTGCTTATGGAGAGAGTGGAAGACATTTTTTACGTCTGAATATTGCTTGTCCGAAAGCAACGTTAGAAGATGGTTTAAAGAGACTCCTAGAAGGCGTACGCAGATTTCAGAACAGATAATATCTGAGATATTATAAAGCATAAATACTAGAATATTTGAATAGAGCCACTGACTTGATAATAACGAAGTCAGTGGCTTTATTTGTTTTAAAAGAAGTTTTTAAATTAGTTATTTGGGAACATCTTTCTGAAGATAAAACGGATAATTGGTCCGCAGTAGCATAACTGCCAGAAGAATGCAACCGGGAAGTTCATAAATGTTGTCTGACACCATACAGCAACGAACTGCGCACCGGCATTCTTGAAAAGAATTGTTGCGATACAGCTCATTACAGGACACATAATGCAGATGATTGCGATTGAGATAGCAACTGTAATTGCAAAAGATCTGTCTTTAGGTGTAACAACCTTAAATGCAATGGCGTGTGCAAGTTTATCTACGATAAAGAACTCTAAGATAAACGCAACCGGCCACATAATAATTAATTCGTGGAAAGCCATAAGGAATACCTGATTGCTCATTCCTCCGATATTTAAGCTGATGTTGTAGCAAATCATAACGTAAACCATAAGGAACGCCATCATTGCCGTGAAAATAACGTTTTGTAACTTTGTTTTTGGCATAAATTTTCTCCTTTTTTTCTAAATTTCCTAAAAATGGGCGCAAAAAAAGACATAAGTGTTGTTCGTTATTCAGATAAGCACCTGTGTCGTTTCCAATTTATACCGTGTATGTATTTAATTGCCTGATTAGAATAGCACAAATTCGTTTTTAATGTCAATTTATTTTTTGGAATTTATGAAAAGTTTAAACTTTAATGATTATAAAGAGCAGTATTTGTAAGTCATTCCTATATAAAATTACAAAGAATGGTATATTTTGCTATAAAGTTACGGTTGAACATGTGTTCTATTTATGATAGAATGAGGTACAAACAGAAAGAAATAAACGTGTATAATTGTATGAAAAAAATAGGAGGTGTTCTATGCAGCAATCATTACCGGAAGAAAATCACATATATGTAGCCATTGATTTGAAATCTTTTTATGCATCTGTGGAATGTAATGCACGAGGACTAGATCCGTTAACGACAAATCTGGTAGTAGCAGACGAGAGTCGCACACAAAAAACGATTTGTCTGGCAGTAACGCCTTCTTTAAAGTCGTTTGGAATTCCCGGAAGAGCCAGACTGTTTGAAGTGTATGCTAAAGTGAATGAGGTTAATGCAATGCGTAAGACACGTCTTAGGGGAAAGACATTCACAGGCGAATCATTTGATGCAAATGAACTAAATCAAAATCCCGATTTGAAAGTATCTTTTATAGCAGCACCTCCCAGAATGGCATTATATATGCAGATTAGTATGCAGATTTATAATATTTACTTAAAATATGTAGCACCGGAGGATATTCATGTGTATTCCGTAGATGAAGTGTTTATGGATGTTACACATTATTTGTCAACATATGGAATGACTGCACGCGAACTTACAACAAAGATGATTGCAGATGTGTATGCAGAAACCGGAATTACGGCAACAGCAGGAATTGGTACGAATCTCTATTTGTGCAAAATTGCACTAGATATTGGTTCTAAACATGTAGCACCAGATGAGAATGGCGTTCGTATCGCAGAACTAAATGAGTATACATATCGACAGCAGTTATGGGGGCATCGCCCGCTTACAGACTTCTGGCGCGTAGGCAGAGGATATGCTAAGAAGTTAGAAGCCCATGGATTGTATACAATGGGAGATGTTGCAAGATGTTCGATTGGTGCGGAAGCTGATTACTATAATGAAGATTTACTGTATCAGTTATTCGGTATTAATGCTGAATTATTAATAGACCATGCATGGGGTTGGGAACCGTGTACCATTGCGGATATTAAAGGATATAAACCGGAAGTAAACAGTATTAGCTCCGGTCAGGTGCTGCATTGTGCATATTCGGCAGATAAGGCACGCCTGGTTATTCATGAGATGGCAGACCAGCTGGCACTGGACTTAGTAGACAAGGGTCTTGTCACAGATCAGATGGTATTGACGGTTGGATATGATATAGAGAATCTGTCTGATGAAACAAGACAGAAGCAGTATCATGGAGAAGTCACGATTGACAGGTATGGAAGAAGGGTTCCGAAACATGCACATGGAACAGAAAATTTATCAAAAGCGACCTCTTCGTCTAGTGAAATTATTGATGCCGTCCTTCGGTTGTATGACAGGATTATTAATCCAAAGTTGTTGGTGCGCAGAATGAATCTGGTTGCCAATCATGTAGAGAAGGAGTCAGCACAGTCACATCCGGAGGTTTTTACACAGTTGGACTTATTTACAGATTATACTGTATTAGAACAGGAAAAAGAGAAAGAAGATGCAGCCAAAGAACGGGAAAAGAAGTTACAGAAAGCGATGCTTGATGTAAAGAAGAAATTCGGTAAAAATGCAATTTTAAAAGGAATGAATCTTCAGGAAGGCGCAACTGCGATGGATCGGAACCGACAGATTGGTGGACATAAGTCGTAAAGATGCAGATAAAGCATTGATTTAGATAAAAAATTATAGTATAGAACAGAGAGGATAGGTATTATGCGGCAGACAAATCATTTATATCAGGATATTATCGAATTGCCACATCATGTTTCAAAGAAGCATGCACATATGTCGATACATGACCGGGCTGCGCAGTTTTCTCCGTTTGCAGCTTTGACAGGTCATAATGACGCAATATCGGAAACAGCAAGACTGACCCAGAAAAAAATAGAATTGGATGAGAATCGTAAGCAGGAACTTGACAGACAGCTGCAGCAGATTGATGCATATATGCAGACACATAAGGAAATCAAACTGTCCTGCACATATTTTGTACCGGATATGAAAAAGGAAGGCGGATCTTATCAGACGATAACGGAGTCACTTATTCGGGTAAATCACCAGTCTCATGAGTTCTTATTTGCAGGAGGATTATCCATTGCCGTAGAGGATATATACGATTTGGTATTCGTGGAAGATTCCTCTGTAATCTTATAAATTTCCACATTTTGAAATTGATTTATAAAAAATTTATTTGACATATATAAAGGGATATGCTTAAATAGGTCGGAAACTACATGTAGGAAGCTACATAATCAATGTGTCGCTTTCTGAAGTATTTATGGAGGAGGAGATTCTATGGGGCAGTCCGATAATGAGGATATTAGCCTTCTCATTAAGAAGATTAGTGAGGATATTGATAAGAAATGTAATAACGATTTGAAAAAATGGGGAATTACGTTATCACAGCTCCGGGTATTGGGCTTTGTAAAATTTCGTCAGGAAAGAGATATTTTGACATCACAAAAAGATATTGAAAATCACTTTGAAGTTTCGCATCCGACGGTTGTAGGCATCCTTACCAATTTGAAAAATAAAGGATTGATTGAAACGTATACAGATCCGCAGGATAAAAGGATTAAAAGAGTACGCATTACTTCTGAAGAATCTGATTTTCATGAATATTTAGCAGAGTCATGTTTAGAAACTAGTGAAGCATTGCTTTCTGGGTTTTCTATAAAGGAAGAAGAGGAACTGATGCGACTTCTTCAAAAAATGAAACAAAATCTTACAACAAATTAGAAGGGAGAATTTTATGCTGAAAACATTAGTACAACAAATTAGACAGTATAAAAAAGCATCTTTGCTTACAATGTTTTTTGCGATGTTAGAAGTTTTTATGGAAATAGCAATCCCACTTCTGATGGCATCTATTATTGACAATGGAATAGCAAAGGGCAATTTATCACACGTTTATCTTTATGGTGTGATTATGTTATTAACTGCATGTGTCAGTTTAAGCTGCGGATATCTTGCAGGTAAATTTGCGGCAACAGCTTCAACTGGATTTGCGGCAAATTTAAGAGATGCAATGTATGTGAATATCCAGACATTTTCATTTGCAAATATTGACAAATATTCTACACCGGGACTTGTTACAAGATTAACAACCGATGTGACAAATGTGCAGAATGCATATCAGATGATTATTCGTATGTGTATTCGAGCACCATTTTCGTTGATTTTAGCCTTGATTATGGCAATTTCCATTTCACCACAGATTAGTATGGTATTTGCTGTTGCAATTGTATTTTTGACAATATGTCTTGGAACAATTATTTATAAGGCAATGCCGGTATTTAACAGCGTCTTTAAAAAATACGATGATTTAAATGCAAGTGTGCAGGAAAATATTACAGGTATTCGTGTTGTAAAGTCTTTTGTTCGTGAAGAGCATGAAAATACAAAATTTGAAACAGCCGTAGAAAATCTTTACAAAATGTTTGTTAAGGCAGAAAGTTATCTTTCTTTTAACAATCCGGCAATGATGGCGGCAATGTATGGATGTATTCTTGCCATTTCTTGGTTTGGTGCGAATTTTATTGTAAAGGGCAGATTGACAACCGGTGAACTTACCAGTCTGTTTACGTATGTTATGAGTATCTTAATGAGCCTGATGATGCTATCAATGGCATTTGTTATGATAACAATTAGTATGGCGAGTGCAAAGCGTATTGCAGAAGTTATTCAGGAGAAAGCAGACCTTGTTAGTCCGGACAATGCAATTGATACCGTAGAAGATGGCCGTGTAGAATTTCATCATGTCAACTTCTCTTACAAAAAGGACAGCAGAAATTATGTACTCAGTGACATCAATTTTGCGGTAAAATCTGGTGAAACCATTGGTATTATTGGCGGAACAGGCAGTGCAAAGTCAAGTCTTGTCAACTTAATCAGCCGTTTGTATGACGTATCTGAGGGAAGTGTGTTTGTGGGAGGAAAAGATGTTCGCGAATATGACTTAGAGACTCTGCGTAATCAGGTAGCGGTTGTATTACAGAAGAATGAATTGTTTTCCGGTACGATTTTAGAGAATCTTCGCTGGGGAAATGAACATGCAACAGAGGAAGAATGTATTGCGGCATGTAAGGCTGCGTGTGCAGATGAATTTATTGAACGTTTTCCAAGAAAATATCATACATATATTGAACAGGGCGGTTCTAATGTATCCGGCGGACAGAAGCAGAGATTGTGTATTGCCAGAGCGTTGCTTAAGAATCCGAAGGTATTAATATTAGATGATTCAACAAGTGCAGTTGATACGGCGACAGATGCCAATATTCGCCGTGCATTTTTAGAACAGATTCCGGGAACAACGAAGTTTATTATTGCACAGCGTGTTTCTAGTATTCAGGAAGCTGACCGTATTATTGTAATGGATAACGGTAAGATTGATGCAATTGGAACGCATGAAGAACTTGTAGCAAATAATGATATTTATCGTGAAATTTATGAAGGACAGACTAAGGGAGGAGGCGATTTTGATGAAAACTAATTCGAATATGAAAAATCAGTCTTCCGATGGAATGAAGCAGATTTTAAAAATGTTGTTTCAGGATTACAAATGGCATTTATTATTTGTAATCATCGGTATTTTAGGTTCTGCACTTGCAACAGTAAAAGGAACTTTGTTTATTCAGACATTGATTGATGATTATATTATTCCATTGACAACAGCTGAATCGCCGGATTTTGGCCCGCTATTACAGGCACTTACAAAGATTGCATGTATTTATCTGATTGGTATAATTTGTGCATATATGTACAATCGTATCATGGTTAATGTTGGACAGGGAACGATGAAGAAGGTACGTATTCGTTTGTTTACTCATATGGAATCCCTTCCAATTAAATACTTTGATACACATGCGCATGGTGACATTATGTCAGTATATACCAATGATACCGATACCTTGCGTCAGTTTATCGGTATTAGTTTGCCACAGTTATTAAACAGCTTTATTTCAATTGTCAGCGTATTTATCAGTATGGTTATGCTGAATATCCCGCTTACAATATTAACAGTTGCCATGGTTGTTATTATGCTTGTGTCAACAAGGGTGATTGCCGGAAAGTCTGGAAAATACTTTGGAAAGCAGCAGGCAGACTTAGGAGCGGTAAATGGATATATTGAGGAAATGATGAGTGGCCAGAAAGTTGTTAAGGTTTTCTGTCACGAAGAAGAAAGTATTGCACAGTTCCGCAAGAAAAATGAAGAGTTGCGTGCAAGTGCTGAGAAGGCAAACGGATATGCAAATATTTTGATGCCTGTAATTGTACAGCTTGGAAATGTCAGCTATGTATTTTGTGCCATTGCAGGCGGAATCTTAGCATTAAATGGATATACAGGTCTTACAATTGGTGCGTTGATTTCTTTCCTTACATTAAATAAGAGTTTTAATCAGCCATTTGGTCAGATAAGTCAGCAGATTAACAGTGTGATTATGGCACAGGCAGGTATTAACCGTATCTTTGAAGTTTTAAATGAGACACCGGAAGTTGATGAAGGTTATGTAACACTTGTCAATGCAAAGAAAGCAGAGGATGGCACATTGACAGAAAGTGACCATCATACAGGTATCTGGGCTTGGAAGCATTTTCATAAGGCGGATAACACAACCACATATACAGAGCTGCGTGGTGATATTGTATTTGAAGATGTGGACTTTGGTTATACAGATGAAAAGATGGTATTGCACAATATTAATTTATATGCACACGAAGGTCAAAAGATTGCATTTGTAGGTAGTACAGGTGCAGGTAAGACGACAATTACCAATCTGATTAACCGTTTTTATGATATTCAGCGTGGTACGATTCGTTATGATGGAATCAATATTGGAAAGATTCAGAAGGCAGATTTGCGTAGTAGTCTTGGAATTGTATTACAGGATACGCATTTATTTACAGGAACGGTTATGGATAATATTCGTTATGGTCGACTTGATGCAACCGATGAAGAATGTATGGCAGCTGCCAAATTGGCCAATGCAGATAAATTTATCGAGCATTTACCGGATGGATATGATACGATGTTGTCCGGAGATGGTGCAAGTCTGTCACAGGGACAGCGTCAGCTGCTTGCGATTGCAAGAGCAGCCGTTGCAGATCCACCGGTATTGATTTTAGATGAAGCAACTTCAAGTATTGATACTAGAACCGAAGAGTTGGTTCAGCGTGGTATGGATCAGTTGATGAAGGGCAGAACGACATTTGTCATTGCACATCGTTTGTCAACGGTTAAGAATAGTGATTGTATCATGGTATTAGAGCAGGGACATATTATTGAACGAGGAAGTCATGATGATTTAATTGCAGAAAAAGGCAAGTATTACCAGTTATATACAGGTGGTATGCAGGAAAATTAATTTCTTTTAGAGTGAGTTTATAAGTTATTTATAATTTAATATATTTTTTTAGAAAACAGACTTACTTTAGACATAATTATCCTTTAATATAATACTTGTTCAAAGCAATATGCTTTTAAACATACACTTTTTCATATTTGTAGCGAGGAGCCCATTATTCCAACAGGTTATTATAAGTGTCCCCCCACTTCGTAATCTGTAAAGCTACAACAATAATTTCCCCCTCCCTATTAGATTAATAGAGAAGAAGAGAGCTGATATGCGGTAATCCAATCTACCGTATGTCAGCTCTTTTTCTATTAAACAGAAAATAGCCTTGACAAATTATCTCTAAGTGTTACAATAACTTGCGTTAGACAGTTCGTTTGTACCATCCTGTCTCTAAACAAAACCAGGACTATTTGCGAATTATCGATAAACAAGATTGATGAAGAACAAAGAGTACCAGGCGAATATGGTTTGGTGCTCTTTTTTTATTTAAAAGATTGGAGAAAAGAATGTATATTTTAAAGACAAAAGCAAGTTTTGATTCTGCACATTTTTTATCGGAATACGAAGGAAAGTGTAAGAATCTGCATGGACATCGTTGGAGTGTAGAAGTTCAGGTAATGACAGAGGAATTATCAGAAGATAAGCAGCACCGTGGAATGTATGTGGATTTTGGTGAGTTAAAGGGAGATTTAAAAAAGATGTGTGATGAAATGGATCATGCACTTATCTATGAAACAGGTACGTTAAAGAATGCAACGATTGCAGCATTAAAAGAAGAAGCATTTCATATGATTGAGGTGCCGTTCCGACCAACTGCGGAAAATATGGCAAAGTTCTTTTATGAGAAAATGCAAAACTGCGGATATAATATGACGGCAGTCACCGTTTATGAGACACCAAATAATGCAGCAACATATATGGCATAAGGTTGTAGAAAAGGAAAGATACTATGACAGAACAAAAAGATCAGACATTACAAGTGGTAGAGCAATTTACAAGTATTAATGGAGAGGGCAGACGTGCCGGACAGTTGGCGGTTTTTGTACGTTTTAAAGGCTGTAACCTGGATTGTGAATATTGTGATACAAAGTGGGCAAATGAAGCGGATGCGCCGTTTGAAGCAAGAAAAATTACAGAAATTGTAACATCTGTAACAGATACCGGTGTAAAAAATGTGACATTAACAGGTGGAGAACCACTGTTGCAAAAACACATCAAATTATTAATAGAACAGTTGTTACAAGCAGGATTACGTGTAGAAATTGAGACGAATGGAAGTGTAGCAATTTCCCCTTTTCGGATTGCAGGTTATGATAAGCAGCTCACATTTACAGTGGATTATAAACTAGGCTGCAGCAAAATGGAAGAAAAGATGCTTTCTGAAAATTTTGATGCAGTTCAGGAACAAGATACGGTAAAGTTTGTCGTTGGCAGTGAAGAAGATTTGCATCGAGCAAAAGAGATTATAGATGAACATCATTTAATTGGTAAATGCAGCATTTATTTCAGTCCGGTTTTTGGAGCAATCGAGTTGGAACAAATTGTAGAATTTATGAAAAAAGAAAAGTTAAACGATGTCAATATGCAGATTCAGATGCATAAAGTCATCTGGGATCCAAATGCCAAAGGTGTATAGATAGATTTGGAGGAAATCATGGAACAAACAGAAATTGTGAAAAATCAAACAAAGAAAAAGATTGACACAGAAAAAATCGAGTATCATATCAGAGAAATTTTAAAAGCATTAGGTGATGATCCCGACAGAGAAGGTCTTGTAGATACACCAAAGCGTGTTGCAAAGATGTATGAGGAAGTCTTTGAGGGAATGAATTATACCAATCATGAGATTGCGGAAATGTTTAATAAAACATTTGAAGAAGATTTCGATCAGATTACAGACAGCAAGGATATGGTTGTGGTAAAAGATATTGATATTTTTAGTTACTGTGAGCACCATATGGCGTTGATGTACGACTGCAAGGTGACAGTTGCTTATATTCCAAATGGAAAGGTCATTGGACTTAGTAAGATTGCCCGTGTTGCCGATATGGTATCGAAACGTTTGCAGTTGCAGGAACGCATCGGTTCAGATATTGCGGATATAATCAGTGAGATTACTGGCTCTGAGGATGTGGCAGTTATGATTGAGGGATGCCACAGCTGTATGACGGCAAGAGGAATCAAGAAAAATAATACAAAAACATATACAAGAACATTAAGAGGGAGATTTAAATCAGATGAAAGCAATGGTTTTACTCAGTGGTGGAGTTGATAGTACAACCTGCCTTGGTATGGCAGTAGATAAATACGGTGCAGAAAACTGTATTGCATTATCCGTATTTTATGGACAGAAGCATGATAAAGAAATAGAAGCATCAAAAAATGTAGCAGCACATTATGGTGTAGAACACCTTTATTTGGATCTTGCAAAGATTTTCCAGTATAGTGACTGCTCATTACTGACACATTCAGACGCAGAGATTCCAAAGGAATCTTATGCAGAACAGATTCAGGAAACCAATGGTTCACCGGTATCGACTTATGTGCCATTCCGTAATGGATTATTTTTATCGAGTGCGGCAAGTATTGCATTGTCAAAGGGATGCAGTGTGATTTATTATGGTGCACATAGCGATGATGCAGCAGGCAGTGCATATCCGGATTGCAGCGACGCATTTAATCAGGCGATGAATCAGGCAATTTATTTAGGAAGCGGCAAGCAATTAGAAGTAGTCGCTCCATTTATCAATCTAACCAAAGCGGATGTTGTTAAAATTGGCTTGGATTTGAAGGTGCCATATGAATTAACATGGAGTTGTTATGAAGGAAAAGATACGCCTTGTGGTGTGTGTGGAACCTGTATTGACCGTGCAGAAGCATTCCGTTTAAACGGCGTAGAAGATCCGGCATTAAAAAAGTAAATGTTGAAAAGAATAGATTAATCAAAGAAATTGAGTCAGAAACCTTTGCAGGATGTATTGCGAAATTGCCTGCAAAGGTATATTGTTGTTTATAGGAACATTTTCGTAAAATGATAGAAGAAGGAGATATTTATTATGGCAGGAAGAAGTAAGGAAGAAACACAGGGAATTACATTGTTGGGCAATCAGGGTACGAAGTATGCCGATGATTATGCACCGGAAGTATTAGAAACATTTATCAATAAACATCAGGACAATGATTATTTTGTAAAGTTTAACTGCCCGGAATTTACAAGTTTATGTCCGATTACAGGACAGCCGGATTTTGCAACAATCACAATCTCTTATGTACCAAATGTAAAGATGGTTGAGAGCAAGTCACTCAAACTATATTTGTTTAGTTTCCGAAATCATGGAGATTTCCACGAAGATTGTGTCAACGTAATTATGAAGGATTTGATTCGTCTGATGGATCCAAAGTACATTGAAGTATGGGGAAAGTTTACACCACGTGGAGGCATTTCGATTGACCCGTATTGTAATTACGGAATGAAAGGTACAAAGTGGGAAGAGATTGCGATGAATCGTATGGCAAATCACGATATGTATCCGGAAAAAGTAGATAACAGATAAACTATTTTTGGGGAGGAATTGTTTATGAAGAAATATATTTATTGTGAAAAAAATAACAAAGAAACAACACATTTGGTAAAAGAACATGCAGTTCGGAGTATTGGAAGAATCTTAGGTGCTGCGATTTTGTGTATTGTATTTGTTTGCCTTAATTGGTTACAGCCGCAGCAGGTACAGGCACAGGGCAACGGATATTATGGAAAGTTGCAGGTGCAGGATGGCAGATTAACAGATATGTCTGGGAATCCTGTGCAGTTAAAGGGTGTCAGTACGCATGGAATGAACTGGTTTCCAGAATATGTAAATGAGGAAAACGTAAAGTGGCTTCATGAAAAGATGGGCATGAATGTTTTAAGACTTGCAATGTATACCGCAGAGTATAATGGATATTGTGCAGGTGGTAACCAGGAAGAATTAAAAGGCCTTATCAGACGTGGAGTGCAATATGCTACCGATAATCAGATGTATGTGATTATTGACTGGCACATTTTATCAGATAATAATCCGAACTGGCATATTGAGGAAGCAAAGCAGTTTTTCAACGAAATGTCAGCCCAATATGCAGGTTATGATAATGTATTTTATGAAATCTGTAATGAACCAAATGGCGGAACAAGCTGGGAAGAGATTCGTTCGTATGCATATGAGGTCATTCCTGTTATTCGTGCAAATGATGCAGATGGAATTATTCTGGTTGGAACGCCAAACTGGTCACAATTTGTCAATCAGGCGGCAGCAAATCCAATTACAGGATACGATAATATAATGTACACGCTTCATTTTTATGCGGCAACACATACAGACTGGCTGCGTAATACGTTAGAAAATGCTGTCAACGATGGACTTCCGGTATTTGTAACAGAATATGGAATCTGTGATGCATCCGGAAATGGTGGCATTGATTATTATCAGGCAGAGCAGTGGAAGGCTTTGTTAGATCGTTATCAGATTAGTTCTTGTATGTGGAATATGTCTAATAAAGCTGAAACATCTTCTATGTTTGTCAACTGGTGTAATAAAACATCAGACTTTACAGAAGAAGATTTAAGTGAGGCAGGACACTGGTTATTAAAGTATACAGCAGGTTCTGATACACTTTTATCTGCAAAGGAGGGCTTGTATCCGGATGAATCCGGAAATTGGTTTCTCTTTCGTAATGGCAATATTGCGACGGATTATACAGGCATTTCTGAAAATGATTTCGGTCAATGGTATGTCGTGAATGGACAGGTTGATTTTGGATATACAGGTGTTGTTTATGCGCAAGATGCATGGCGTGTTGTAATCGGTGGTCGTCTTACGGATGATTATACAGGACTGGCAGCAAACGAATTCGGTTGGTGGTATCTTGAAAATGGTCAGGTGAATTTTAACTACACAGGAATTGTAGGAAATGAATACGGCTGGTGGAAAGTTGATGGAGGTAAAGTCAATTTTGAATACACAGGTCTTGCATCAAATGAATATGGCTGGTGGTATTTGTCAGGTGGACAGGTTAATTTTAA
>AUXO017767700.1_pt1 | contig 73895 bp, 77 predicted proteins | sample 768731 | NCBI WGS metagenome assembly AUXO01 (sample SAMN02715735, study PRJNA202380) | gut metagenome | biome: sheep rumen | host: Ovis aries | place: New Zealand: Palmerston North
TTTATATATTGTTTTATTTCATGCAGGAGAGAAGCGGGCACACTTCTTGGTCCTCGAATCGTTGTAACTCCATGAGATTTTAATACATGGATAGAAAAGACCTCTGGATGAAAGGTGTTTAATAACTTCAACTTCATTACTTTTTTCATGCTGACATTTTCATCTGCGTATGGATATGGAATATCAGATTCTAATACTTTACATTCATATCGAATGGCAGATACAGGAGCAGCAACATAGAGATATACGATGTCTCCAACGAAGATGGAGTTACTCTGTTTCCATATAAACGTACCATTTCCTTCAGCAATCGCTTTCTCAATATCGTAATATTTGGGATTTGCAGGTACAATCCAGTTGGAATTGTGCGGCTTTCCATTCTTTGATTTTGTTTTGCTGGAAGTCAGTTCGTAACTCATATCCAGCAGGGGCAGAATCTCATCAAGAGACACACTGCCATCTAATAAAATGGTAATCCAGCTTCCGGCGTGCATATGGTAGGCAGACTGAATTCCTTTCTGACCAATTAGCATCATTTTAAGCTCTGGGTCAACTTTAATATTAAAAATATCTATATATTCGTCCGGTTTATCGTTCAGACCTAACTTTTTTTGTTGTACATTCATAAACATTCCATAGATTTTCCGATTATCTGTGTGGCGAAGTGCTGCACAGGTAGGATATCTTTGAAACGGATAGTCCGGATTCGTTTTATAAGTTTTGTTTGCATAAGTAAGAAGTTGTTCTTTTAAATTCAAATTTCTCATCTCCATCTAATCGTGTTTAAATCCCCATTTGTTAAATACTATTTATTAGGTATCAAGTACTTCTAATATCAGTTCTGGTTCGGTTTGGTATGTTGTATAGAATAAATGCTACTACCGGAAAATAAAAAAGTCAATATCGTTTTATATAAAAATACTTGACTTAAATTATTTTATATAGTAATATCTGAAGTGAGCAAGAAAGTTTTATATAAAAATAACTTTATGGAGGATTTGAAAATGAATACAAATACTGATTATGAAAAGAACTATACACAAGAGCAGAAGGCGCTCGCAGAACACATTATCGGACTTGAGAAACATGCGCTTGATCTTTGGTTTGCAGGAAAGACAGAAGGGTATCGAAATCTTTGGTCGGAAAAGAGCTTTACTTATGTAGATGGAGCACAGCCTCACAGATTAGATACACATAAGGATGTATGCGAGTTCTTAGATACAATCGAAGGACAGTTACATGCAGATTCTTATGACTTTGTAAGACCTAGAGTGCAGTTCGGACAGGATATGGCACTGCTGACCTATGAACTTTATGCAGATACGAACATGATTAATATGAAATATAACTGTATTGAGTTGTATCAGAAGGAAGCGGATGGTCAGTGGAGAGTCATTCATTCAACGTGGTCGTTCATCCGTCCTATGGAGATGGATTTTGGACAGGCAAAAGAAATTGTCTAAGAAAACAATAAAAAAGAAAAGTTGGAGGTATTTATTATGGCAAAGATTAGTTTAGGAGTAAAACCAGCAATTTTCCCATCACCGGTTCTTTTGATTGGAACTTATAATGAGGATGGAAGCGTAGACGTTATGACAGTCGCATGGGCTGGAATGGCAGCAAGTGACCTGGTAGAGATGTATATTTTGGATAATCATCGCACAACTGAGAACATCAGAAAGCGTAAGGCGTTTACACTTTCTATTGGAACTGTTGAGACAATGGTAGAGTCCGATTACTTTGGAATCGTATCAGGTGCAAAGGATCCTCAGAAGTTTGAAAAGTCCGGATTCCATGCTGTAAAGAGCGAATATGTAGATGCACCAGTTATCGAAGAATATCCACTTACGATTGAGTGTGAACTTGCAGGAGATAGCGATGCACCGGAAGAGGCTCGTATTCTTGGAAAATCAAGAATGTACTTGTAGATGAGGACAAACTTGGTGATAACGGTAAACTTGACGTGTCTAAACTACATGCGATTGTATGGGATAACTTCCAGGCAGGATATTATGCAGTTGGCGAGAAGGTGGGACAGAGCTTTGTAGAAGGAAAGAAGATTTCTTCTTTAAATAAGTTAGCTGACTGGGCAGAAGATTCTGCAAAGAAAGAAGATGCTTCCTCAGCATGTGGAAGTGCGTGTGGCGCATCGGAGCCAGAAGAAACATCATCAGCATGTGGCAGCGCCTGCGGAGCTGCAGAACCAGAGGAGACACCATCCGCGTGTGGTTCAGCTTGCGGAGCAGCCGCACCGGAAGAAGAGAAAAAGGAAGAGACACCTTCTGCTTGCGGAAGTGCCTGTGGCGCAGCAAACTAAGTGGAGCGCACAGATTCGAGGTAGTAAATGTCAGTAAAACGGATTTAAATCCGGTGATAAGTCTCACAAAGTTTGATACAAATTGAGCGTTAATTAAGGGGCTGGGCATAGGATGTCCAGCTCTATTACATGGAGGAAAGTGTGAAAAATAAATTTTTTACACGGCAATTTGCTTCGCAAAGTTGCCAGATATTGGCAGAATGGAGGAACTATGGCTAAATATTTCGCATTTCAGTGGCACATTACCGACGAGTGTGACCAACGCTGCAAACACTGTTATATCTTTAATAATCCGGAAAATGTCTGTTTACATTCTATGAACTGGGAGCAGATGATGAAAGTGTTATCTAACTGTGAGGAATTTTGCCAGAAGTTTGGACGAATCCCTTACTTTTACCTAACAGGTGGAGATCCAATCCTGCATCCGGAGTTTTGGAGACTGTTAGAAGAGTTTCATAACAGAAATATTAAATTTACGATTATGGGGAATCCATTTCATTTGACTGATGAAGTCGCTGGTAGGCTTAAATCTCTTGGTTGTGATAAATACCAGATGTCCATTGATGGAATGGAACAGACACATGACTGGTTCCGTAAACCGGGATCATTCAAGAAAACATTAGAAACACTAGAAACCTTGAAAAAGACAGGAATCTGTGCTGTAATTATGAGTACAGTTTCTGATAAAAATATAGATAAGATGCATGATGTCATAGATACGGTTGTAAAGTATGGAGCGGATGTCTTTGCATTTTCAAGATATTGTCCGACACCGGATGATAAAGTGGATGATGCTGGAGATAATTACAATGATGAATTAGGTTTGAGTGCAGAGAGATATCATAAGTTTTTGCAGGAGACCGATAAACAATATAAAGAATATGAGGCACAGGGGTGTCATACAAAATTTAATCGAAAAGATCATCTTTGGACATTGCTTGCATATGAACAGGGAGAATTTCAGATTCCAGAAAACGCAAAGCCGGGAATGATTTATGGAGGATGTAACTGCGGAAATTGTCATATGACCATTCTTTCGACTGGGGAACTATACGCTTGCAGAAGATGTATCAGTCCGGTTGGAAGTGTATTTACGGATAAGATATCAGATATATGGCTGACAAAAATGGATGATTACAGACAGTATGAGAAATTTGAAAAATGCGCGAGGTGTAAGCTGTTGGCATGGTGCAGAGGCTGTCCTTCTGTTGCCTATGGAACTTATGGAAATTTTTATGCACCAGACCCACAGTGCTGGATGCAGGTGGAATAGAAGGATACAAATCAAAGGAGAAGTGGTTAGATGTGTAATGCAAATTTAGTGATAAAGGAAATCGAGACAAAGAGCGTCCTCACAAAGTCCAATCTGCCGGTTGCAGATTATTCCGTCAATCCTTACGGCGGATGTGCGCATGCCTGTAAGTATTGCTATGCTTCTTTCATGAAAAGATTTACCGGACATGAGGAAGAGTGGGGAACATTCGTTGATGTAAAGAATTGGCCGGATATCAAGAATCCTCAGAAGTATGCAGGAAAAGAATTATTCATTGGTTCGGTGACCGATCCATATCAGCCATTGGAAGAAAAATACGAGCGAACCAGAACTCTCTTAAAACAGATGCAGGGAAGTGGCTGTACGGTCAGCATAGCAACAAAGTCGGATTTGGTAGTGAGAGATCTTGATTTAATTAAGACATTTCCCAATGCAAGGGTGTCATGGTCTGTCAATACCTTGGATGAGGACTTTAAAAATGATATGGATAAAGGTGTAAGCATTGAGCGCAGACTTGCTGCTATGAAGACATTTCACGATGCAGGTGTCAGAACGACTTGCTTTATCTCACCAATTTTTCCGGGTATTACAGATGTCAAGGAGATTATCCTTCGTGCAAAGAATCAGTGTAATTTAGTGTGGCTGGAAAACCTAAATCTTCGAGGCGGTTATAAGGCTGTGATTATGAATTATATCAAGGAAAAACATCCGGATTTATTACCACTGTATGAGGCTATTTATACAAAGAAAGATAGAACGTATTGGTCACAGCTTGATGAAGAAATGAAAAATTTCACAAAGGAACAGGGACTGATCTATGTACGAGATGATGATTCCATCAAGCGACCATTTGAAGAACCGCCAATCATTGCAAATTACTTCTTCCATGAGGAGCTGACTCCATCTGCAAAGAAGGCTGCAAAAAAGAATGTAGAAAGTGTGAAAAATTAGATTTTAAACGGCAATTTGTGCTTGACGGCGCAAAATTGCCAGACGATGAATAAATAGGAGAGTTGACATATGATACTTAGTCCATGTGGGCGTACCGATATGGTGCAATATTACACGCCTTGGTTAATGAAACGATTAGAGGAAGGGTATGCGTATTCGAGAAATCCTCTGTTTAAAAATAAAGTGACAAAAATGAATCTGACATCGGAAAATGTAGATTGTATTGTGTTCTGCTCTAAGAATTATAAGCCATTATTCCCATATTTGGAATGGATCGAAGATCGTTATAATACCTACTATCACTATACAATTACAGCTTATGGTAAGGAAATTGAGCCGGGCGTGCCATCTATTGATGAAAGTATGGATACTTTGATTCGATTGTCTAAAATTGTTGGTAAAAATAAGATTGCCTGGAGATATGATCCGATTCTTTTTACAGAAGAATATACGCTGGAGAAGCATCTGAAAACCTTTGCATATATGGCGGAAAAACTGTCTCCTTATATAGACCGCTGTATTTTCAGCTATGTGGAGATGTATAAGAAACTAGAAACGAATATGCCTGAAATTATACCATTTAGCAATGAGGACAGGATTCAGATTGCAGAGGGAATCGGTAAGATTGCTAAGAAGTATGGCGTATATGTTCAGACCTGTGGAACAAATGGTGATTACTCGGCATATGGGATTCATACATCGGGCTGTATGACACTGGATGTTTTGGGCAGAGCAAATGGGGTTGAATTTAAAAACGTGAAGCATAAAGGCTCCAGAAAAGGCTGTCATTGTATTGAGAGCAGAGACATCGGTGCATACGATACTTGTATGAATGGCTGTAAATATTGTTATGCTAATAAGACTCCACAGAAAGCCTTTGAGAATTATAAACTTCATGATCCGGATTCTCCGATTATGCTAGGATATATTGGAGAAGGGGATACTGTTCAGGAAGGGAAGGCTAGGAGTTTTCGGAAGTAAGCAACAAGTAATGAAATCTAGGATAAATCCCAATTCCATTATTCTTAGCAGTTCGCACTTATTGTACGTATCAGCTATGAATTTTAATAGTGTACGAATAGAAATATAGCTACCAAGTCATACGAAGCTCGATGGAACGTTCTCTGAACTGGTGAGAATCTTCATAGAGCATTTTAGCGACGTTCTTTTCGGCATCGTAGAGGAGATCATCATTAGGTGGAGTGTGAAAGAGTGTTTTCAAGGTGCTTTTGACTTTATCTCGGATAGGAGGTCTGCACTTGATACGTTCATCCAGTAGCTCGGAGGCTTATTGGATTTCAAACCTATCCAGTTGATGAATTTGAAAGTTTTTATCAGAATTATCTTGATGTTAAAAATAAGTATAACGAATTCTTAAATCAATTAAATACTAAGATTGATGAAATGGATGCATTGATAAAGGTGGATGGGTATAGTACTCAGGATTGTCATGTTTGGATGGTTTGCATATGAATCTGATTCTTTCGTGGATAGTGGAAAGCAGTACAGAGAAGATGCAGTTTTGTAATTTGATTACAGAATTGCATTTTTCATTATTCCGGGAATTGAATGTGTAGATGAGAAAATACCACTATATAAATTAATATTTAGCACTGTTTTTACCTTTTGTCATATGTATTAAAGTATGCTTTGGCATTGCCATGGCAAGTGGTATCTTCTCTAGGAGGAAGCATATGCGGTTAAGAGTTGCAGTTGTGACGTAGTTTGTCAGAAGCGAAAGCCTTTAGCGGTCAGATTGTCTACGGTATTCTGTGGGAGTGATGCCACAAGTTTCATGAAACATTTGCGTAAATTTGGATTGACTTTCAAATCCGACCTGATTGGCAATATCTAATATAGAATCCGTTGATTCACGTAACTGCTGTTTTGCTTTTTGTATTCGCTGTTCTTTTAAATATTCGGAGATATTTTGTCCAAATACCGCTTTGAAATAGTTTTTTAGACTAGTAGCACTAATTCCTAAATCACATGCAATTGTTGCAATAGTAGTTCGCTTAGATAAATCTGAAGTAAGTCGCATTTCAGCTTTCTTTGCAATATCCACTTGACTTTTCAGAAGTGCTCCTTCATATCCGGAATGACTTGCAATAATTCCTGTTGTGAGTATTCTAAGAATATAAAAAGTGTGTAAGCGAAGAAGATTAATATCTAAAATTTGTTTATTTCTAAGCATTGTAATGTCGGTCAGAGAATTTTTAATTAGGCTGATATCTTCTGCAATAATTGTCTGATAAGGAGCTTCTAGATAAGCGTATTGTATTTGGTCTAGATAAATCTGAAAGAATTCTAAGTTTTCTGTATGCGTAAATGCTTCTTTCATAATATATATTTCTATGCCATTATATTGTCCAGCTGGATATTCAAAGGCATGAGCAGCTTGTTCGTTGCTAATCATGAGTTCTCCTGCGCGAAGATAAATATATTTGCCACCGGTTGAATAAAGACCACAAATTCCGTGCGTTGCAAAATTGATTGTAAAAACAGGAGACTCCATTTGCTGTGTCAATATGGGCAAATTGTGCGTATATACATCGTTGAAGGCAAATAAAATGCCAGGATAAATTTCATATATTGTAATTTTGCAATCTTTTTCTAAGGCTATTTCTGTAATTATTCCGTTCTTTTTAATAATATAATCTTTCATAAAAATTATTATATCACAATTGGTTAGTTTTTTCTAACAATAAATGACATTTGGAACAAAAATGTTATAAGTACATAGATTCATGCAGATAGAAGAAATATACTACTTAAAAAAATATGAGTAGGAGAAAGAAGAATGAAACTATTAGAAACAACGGAAAATCAAATCTATACACTAGTAGATATAGGAAATGATGCACATTTTTCAAGACGTGCAAAATCTATGGGGTTAGCTGCGGGAACAAAGATTCGTGTTATCCGGAAACAGGATAAAATGCCAATCCTTTTGTTTGCCAAAGATACATTGATTGCTGTGAATCGTAAGGACGCGGAAGGAATCGAGGTGAATATTAATGTCTAAAATAGCCTTATTGGGACAACCGAATTCAGGAAAGTCTACACTTTTTAATGCCTTAACAGGTTCGCATCAGCACGTTGGAAATTGGCCTGGCAAAACGGTTGAACGTTGTGAGGGGTCATATAAATATAAGGATGAAACAATTTCTGTTGTGGATTTACCGGGAAGTTATTCGCTGGCAGCAGATTCAGAAGAAGAAAAGATTACAAGAGATTTTATTATTGATGGCACGGCAGATCTTATTATTGTAATGGCAGATAGCTCTCAGCTTGCCCGTAGTCTTTATATGTTAGCTGATTTTTCAAAGCTGGATGCGCCTGCTCTTTTGCTTCTTAATATGGAAGATGTAGCAAGATTACAGGGAAAGCAAATTAATATACAGTTGCTTGAAGAAAGACTTGGTATACCTGTGCTCTCATTTGTGGCAGCAGATAGGAAGCGTTATGAATCCTTAAAAGAAAAGATATATTATGCACTCAAGAATACTCCAAAACTGAAGTGGGACAAGTGCGAAGATGGACAGGAGTTTAAATGGATTGAAACCTTATTGCAGGATGTTGTAACAGCAAAGGAAAACCAATATAGTATGAGCAAATTTGATAAAATAGCTACAGGACGGATCTTAGGCAAAGTCACCGCCTGTATTGCGATGCTTTTGGCTTTTGCATGTTCTATGGTGATTGCTGCACCGATTATGGGTGTTGGAACAATGATTCCGCAGTTTTTTACACCTCTATTACAGAAGGTTATGGATTCTTTTGGTATACATGCCTTTATTGCAAGTATTGTCAGTGTGTTAGTTCCGAATACGATTTATTTCTCTTTTTCCATGGCAGGATTTGTATTTGGTGTTAACTTTGTATTTGTATTTTTAGAGGACATTGGTTATATAGCACGCGTTGCATACGTATTTGATGGGCTTATGTCGAAGTTGGGTGCTCAGGGAAAAAGTATCTGTCCTATGATTATGGGATTTGGATGCACCATAGGAGGAGCTGCTGGGTCAAGAGTTATTGATAATTATGGACAACGGTTGTTAACCATTGCAATGACCTGGGCAGTGCCGTGTGCAGCAATTTGGTCGGTGATTCCCGTGCTTGCAACTTATTTCTTCGGTTCAGGCGCAGTCTTTGTCGTACTTGGAATTCTCATATATATGATTCTTATGATTACCATAGTATCTAAGGTCTTTGGTAAAAAGTTGTCACCAGTAGAAGATAGAACCGGTTTGATTATGGAATTGCCGCCTTATCATAAAGTACATTGGAAAAATGTTTTATACACAGCATGGACAAGAGCATTTGACATTTTTAAACGAGCACTCAGGACTATTTTCTTGATTTCAGTATTGGTATACTTGCTGACATTTTCGGGCTCTGGAAGAATTGAGGATAGCGTATTATATCATGTAGGAATATTGGTAGAACCGGTTACGAAGTTCTTTGGAATGGGTTGGCAAACATTTATGGCGTTTTTATCGTCAGCATTTGCAAAAGAAGCAGTATTGGGGGTACTTAATGCCATTTTTGCAGGAGATGGTTCGCTTCTGTCAGGTACTTTTGAAGCAAAAGCATTGGGCGTTGATTCTAGCGTACTTGCCACGGTAATGCCTACTGTTATTTCAAAGGCAGAAGCATTGGCATTCATGTTTGCAGTTTCATTTAATGTACCTTGTATCATGGCACTTTCTAGTACTTATAGAGAAACACATTCTCTTAAATGGACAGTGCGTATGGCTTTGTTTTATACGGGAAGTGCGCTTGTGATTTCTTGTATTATTTATCATATTGCGAACATATTTCTTTGATAAATTTCTTTGAGTATGTTTTAATGAATTGAAAGTAGGGAGCAATTCTATGAATATCGGCAGTAAAAAGGTTTTCTTCTCCATTCTTTCCGGCAAGTGCATATGCCTGATAACTGCTGCTAAGTATAATGCCCATCTCAGATGGTTAATAATAATTTTATAATTGTAGGAAATGCCGGTAGCGTATGAGAATACCCTGCCGGCATTATTTGTCTTTATTGTTTGCTATATTCAATTGCCCATTCTTCCAATGCTTCCAGGACTGGGATAAATTTCATGCCAATCGGTGTGAGAGAATATTCCACTCTCGGTGGCACTTCACGATAGACTTCTCTATGAATAAGACCATATTGTTCAAGAAGTCTCAGTTCTTTTGTAAGATTAGCTTCGGTAACATTAGGGAGTTTTCGCTTTAATTGGCTAAAACGCAGCGTTTCGCTACTTAAAAAATAGATAATAACCATTGTCCATTTACCATGCACAATTTTCTGTACATCTGCGATAGGGCAGTTTTCTACGGATTCACTGTAATCTTTCATGATATTCTCCAATACTATTAAATAAGATAGTACCTATTAAAAAATAACGTACTTGCAAATATAATTATATGCAATATACTAATGGTAGTCAATAAGTTTGGAGGTATTTCTTTATGAATGTTGTGTGGAACAAAGATGAGATGCATACTCTGTATCATGCGATTGTCAGCAGAAAAAGCGTAAGAAAATATAAGGATGAACCATTGTCTGCGGATTTCCTTGCAGAGGTTTTGGAAAATCTTAGTAAGATAAAAATATTGTATCCGGAGGAGTCAATTTCATTCAAAATATTAAAGGATTCGCAAGTGAAAGGTGGAGCCATTCACAAAGGGGCATCTTACTTAGCTTTCTATGCTAAACGTGGTGCAAAATCTTATGCAAATGTTGGGTTTACCATGGAGCAAATGCAGCTTTGGTTTTCCTCTAGGGGGATTGGCAGCTGGGCTCATGGCTTGACACACCCAATTGCCCCTTGGGATAGTGCAGAGGATCTTCCGTTTGCTTTTTTATTAACCTTTGGTATAGCAGATGGGGAATTACATCGTACCGATGTTTCTCAGTTTGATAGAAAGCCTATATCAGAATTATCCAAAGTAGATGGGATTGAGAGTTATCTTGAAATGATGAGATTCGCGCCATCAGGAAGAAATCGTCAGCCTTGGCTTATAACTGGCACAAAAGAAAATATGACGTTCTTTGTAGAAAAGGACAATCCTATCATAAGTCGTGTTGCTCCAGATCTTTGGTTTATTGATGCAGGGATTGCACTGTGTCATATATGGCTTGAAGCGTCCGTTCAGGATAAAGAACCTGTCTTTGTCTATGAAAATGAGATTACGGAACCTTTAAAAAAATACAAATATGTCTGCTCAATTCGGGTATAGAAGTTCAAGGACTCTACGAATCCGGAATTGGCTTTATAAAAACGAAACAGGAGGTTAACGATGCGATTATTCAAATCAAGGAAAAAGATTCAAGTAGAACCAAACGAATTATTCTCAGGGAAAATAGATCATTCCGGAATATCAGTACCTGACATTGATCAGGCAGTTACCTTTTTTACAGAGGTATTGCATTTTGAAGTAATTAAGAGAATTCCACAGATGAGAGGTCCGGTATCCGGCATGCTCACAAGAGGAATGGGAGTATATGAAAACACTAAGATGGTTGGATCTGCATTTTTACGTTATGGTGGAGATGAAATAGAGCTTGTACAGTGGAGTAATGAAAAGCAGCAGACAAAGATTCCTAATCCGGCAGATGTCAACTCTGCACATCTTGCAATCTCTGTTTCCGATATAAAGGAAGCGATGGAATATTTAAAAAAGGTTCCTGGAGTTACTGTGAGAGACTATATTCCTGCTGGATTTTTCTATATTTCCACACCATGGGGATATGAGATCCAGATTATGAGTAAGGATACAAAGAAATAATCAAAATAAATTTAGAAAGATTACGAGGTAAACGAAGATGAAGAAAATGATGTTACACAATTATGGTGCTGATGAAGTAATGAAAATTGAGGAACATGAGATTCCGCAGCCTCATGATACGGGTGTTGTCGTTAAAACAGTTGCGATTGGAGTAAATGATCCAGACATTATTATGAGAAAGAATGGTCCGTTCCCTACTATGCCAGAGCATATGAAGCCAACGCTTCCTCATTCCTTAGGACAGGATTTCTCAGGAATTGTTACTGCAGTTGGAAAAGATGTTACACGATTTAAGGTGGGGGATCCTGTTGTAGGTATGGCATTTATGAGAACCTACAGTGAATATATCCTGCTGGACGAAAAGGAAGTCTTTGTGAAAGTTCCAGAGAATCTGGATTTGGTTCCGCTTGGAGGATTTTATTTGGGAGTTGCAACAGCGTATGCTGCAACAATTCGTGATGGAAAAGCAGGTGCTGGTCAGAAGGTTCTGATTCATGGCGGTGCAGGAGGCGTTGGTTCAAAGGCGATTCAGCTTGCAAAAAATGCCGGAGCATATGTAATTGCAACTGGAAGAGCTTCGCAGGCAGATTATATGAAGTCACTCGGGGCAGATGAGACAATTGATTTTGAGACACAGGATTTTACTAAGACAGTAAGTAATCTTGATTTGGTTGTGAACATTACAGGTCAGGAAACTCTTGATAGAAGCTATCAGGTTGTAAAAAGAGGCGGTAGAATTACCTCCGTGAATGGACTTCCAAACGAGGAATTGGCAGAAGAACGTGGTATTGAAATTACATACTCCCATGGATTTATGACAATTGAAGAGCTGGAGAACGTTGTGAAACTCTATGCGGAAGGAAAACTGGATATCACGATTGATAAGGAGTATCCATTTGATTTGGATGGGTTAAAACAGGCTCATCATGATTTTGAGTTTGGACATAATAAGGGGAAAAAGGTGATTGTTTTTGCATAAGTAGCATACGCGTCAATATCCATTAAGGGGCTAGACAAATTTCAAAAACTGTCCAATATTTTTTCGAATAGATATAAATAGTACGTTTTATTACAGCAATGTTGAGGTACATTGCAAGTGAAAGGAGCAGAAAATGGCAAAAGAACGAAAAACAGACAGAAGAACGATATATACGGTCAATGCAATTAAAGATGCATTGCTTTTTTCTGAAAGCGCAAGTGGGACGGTGATTGATTTGGTAGACATTATAAAATCTGGAAAGTTTGAACTGTTTGGAACAAATGATATGATTCTTCCGGCTTGTCAGCGTATCTGGTAACGGGAAAATGCACCACGGATGAATTAGCACAAATAACGTGCAACCTTACAAAAGAACAATCATTTCAGATTGTTTCTATAATAAGGAATATGATAAGTACATTGGGATGGTAATATAAAAATGTGGAGCATATCAAGGTGCTCCACATTAAATAATTATTTTAGACTATGTATTTCTGATTCAAGCTGACTTAAATATTTAATAATATCTTCAAGTTCGGGGATTTTGCCATAAATCATATTTCTCATCGCGTCATAATCTTTTATAATAGCTGGCATGGTATATTCGTTAGGAAGAAGCATAATGTTATCCAGAGTGGCAGTTTCATAGTGGGCACTCTTGGCATAGTAAAATTTTTGCTTAAAGATAATATCTTTTTCCAATAATTCTTTTCGTTCAAAGGCCTTTTCCTTTACCCAAGAATTTCCCATATTGTATACATCGTAAAGATGTCTTGCATAACGTGATGGAAGAGGCTTATCTTTAGGAAAATTGGAAATCTTGTGTAAAATAGTAATTTTCTCCCAAAATGTACGCTCAACATCTATAGTTAGGACGGAAGTATCTTTTTGCAAGAATAAATCAGGATATTTTTCAGCAGCAAAAGGCGTAATTTTTGTCATATGAGATGGCAACCACTCTGCCAGAGGTCCAATTTCTAATCTTATGCAGTCACGCAAATAATCATATTCTGTAAAAAGCTGTGGATAGTAAAAGTTAATTACCATTTCATCATTTTTGTCTACAGAACACCATTCACCGCTTCCGAGTTTCTGTTGCAATTCTTCATTTAAAAATGGAACAAGAGTGTTAGAATAAAATTCAGCCGACAGAGCATTAATCTGTTTATTAAACTGATCTTGCTTGGTTTTAGAACGGTCATCCCAAAGATTTGATTCATCTCTGATAATCTCTCTCCAGTCTAGAATGAGATCAATATCCTCTGAGAATCGTTCTATGACATGATAGCTTTTGGATAAACTTGTACCACCCTTAAAGACAAAGGCTTTTTGGTATTTACAGGTATGGAATAGGTAATCAAGCATAAAACACACCCAGAAATCTTTTTCAATAACAGTCGGTGGAAGTCCCATAGAGAGCGCTGTAGCTTGAAAAAGTTCACTACGTTCATTTGATGATAATTTTGCTATATTATTCATATTCTGCACACACCTTTCTAATTATTTCATAAATCCAGTTAGTAGAATTCTTTGCCTCTTCCAATACACTATCTTTCTTATTATCTGGTATCAAAGATTTCAGTTGCTGCAATATTGTATCATCAATTCTTTCTTTTCCTAATGCTCGAATTGCTTCAATAAGCATTGTTGTAAATGTGCTCATCTGTGATATTTCTCGATTTGCACGATGTTTGAATTCAATGGTGATGTTATCCCATGAGAAATCACGATATGGCCCATCACTGATATAAGACCATACTACTGGAACTTGGGTAGATAATCCAAGTTTATTTAAAGCTAAATCGCCACATGGAGCAATAGTCCAACGATATGTGTTGGCAATAGCGCTAGCTACAGTATCAGGATTGGTTGGAAGATACTGTTTTAATAGACTACTATATGCAGGTTTTTCATATACGCCTTGTATAATGCGACGAAGTTTTCCAGAAGACACCTGACGTCCAAGACATTTTCTTACAGTTGAATTTGATGCGATATCAGTAAAGTCTTTCGTCAAGAATACTGTACCAGGCTTACTTATTTCGATTCTGTTTTCGATTTCTTCGATAATTCCCTTTGACATCTAATCACCTCAATTTTATTTGTCACGAAAATTATACAATAATCGTGACAAATTTTCAAGATATGAAAAATAAATCTGAGGTAAAGCAGAGAATATAGAACTTCATGTATCTTGTTATCGTTCGTGTCTTGCACTAGCAGATGAAAATGGAATTGGCAGTATTGCTTTTTGTTGCATTTCCACAGGAGAGTTTCAGACTTACCGCACAAGAGCCAAATGCGACATATGTAACAATCAACCTTGGAGAAATCTATATTACAGATGAGATTCAAGACAAAGCATTTGGCTTAGACGGATATTTAGAACCAGTTCTAGCAAAGTTAAAAATGGCATGTGAAATATAAAATATTTTATTGTATTTGAAAAATGTTATCTATTTGAAATTTTAGAAAGATAGCATTTTTCATTCGCACATGGATTACACGGATGTCGAATTACGGTAGTCTTTTGGCAGAGTACCAAATACTTCTTTAAAAGCATTTGTAAATTTGCTTGCAGATTCATATCCAACCTGTCGTCCAATCTCTTTAATGCTGTCATCGGTATGTCGCAGAAGTTTTGCTGCATGGCGCATCCGATATTCTTTCATATATGCAGCAATGGCCATTCCGTAGACAGCTTTAAACGCGTCCTTTAACGTAGATGTGTTTATTAGATATTGCTCAGACAATGCCTGAATGGTGTAACGAACATCAAGATGCCCGGTCATTTGCGTGTGAATCTTTTCAATCGCTGCGATAATATCAGAATGATATCGTGGCGTAGGAGATGTTGGAGCAAGGTTTCGGCTAAGATATATAATTAATTCAATTGTTCTTAACTTCAGATACGTTTCTTTCAGATATTCCGGAAGGTGGTATAGGCTATGGAAAATATGGTCGATGTCACTTTCTGTATTCATTGTGAAAGATTTGTCCTTTCTACAATAAACGTGTAATAATTTCTCATAATCAATCGGAAGTCCTTCAAGGAATTCTGGTGGGTTTGACATAATTTCATCAAAATCTATTGTGATTGTAATGCCCTGATAAGAACCGAGTGGAAAGTGCATATTTGACGTTGCACATAGAACAGAGCTGTGAAGCGTTGTGTCCCCTTCGCCCATATAAATAGATTGTCCGTTGTTTAACGTCCAACCCACACGTCCGTAGTGGCAGTGGTTAATTTCTAACATATTTGGTTTTGCATTGTGATGAAAATGCTTTTGGTCACATGTAAAGTCATGATATTCTGCAAAAATGCCCGGATAGACTGTAATCATAAATATTTTAACCCTTTCTTTATAGAGATGTGTGTCAAAAGTGCCGTTGTATTTTTGGTACACATTTGTTCTGAAATAATTAAAATTAATCTAATTAGAAAAGAACAATTTTATAGATACTTAATTGTATTTTAAGTGATTGAATAGATATATACAAGTGATTTTTTGTCATCATTTTGTAAAAATGTATTTTGAAACGCTAAAAATAGCCCATTTGGAAATGAATATAGTCCGATTGGAAGAATCCGTTTCCTATCTATTGACGAATAGTAGAATGTGCGTTATAGTTACATCATCAATTAAACAAATATTTAATTGTTTAAATGATATAAAAATTATGAAAAACAAATTTAAAGGAGATTTTGTTATGAAGAAAAGTTATAAGATTGATGTGGATTGTGCAGCATGTGCAGATAAGATGGAAGTGGCTGCAAAAAAGACAGCAGGTGTTAAAGATGCAAGTGTCAACTTTATGGCATTGAAGATGAATGTTGAGTTTGATGAAGGTGCAGATGCCAAGGCAGTTATGCAGGATGTTCGTTCAAACTGCAAGAAGGTAGAAGATGACTGTGAGGTATTCATCTAATATCAAGTTACAAATTTGAATAATAGGCAAATAATAGGGGACATAACGTGTCCCCGATTTTTTAAAAGAACGATTAAACAATTATTTAATCAAGGAGGCGTTCTTATGAACAAGAAACAGAAAAAAATGTTGATACGAATTATTGTTTCGGCAGTACTTCTCGGATTATTATATGGACTGGGTGAGGTGCAAATCCTACCTCCAAATGGTCCAATTCGATTTATTGGGTATATGATTCCTTATGCAATTATTGGATATGATATATTGATAAAGGCATTGAAAGGTATCAGAAATAAACAGGTTTTTGATGAAGCATTTCTGATGGCAGTTGCAACAATCGGTGCCGTAGCACTTGCACTGTATTCAGGAAGTGGAGATTATACAGAAGCCATTGCGGTTATGCTCTTTTATCAGATTGGGGAGTGGTTTCAATCTTATGCAGTCGGTAAGAGTCGTCGGAATATTTCAGAGTTGATGGATATTCGACCGGATTATGCCAACGTGGAAAAAGAAGGAATACTAGAAAAGGTGGACCCGGATGAAGTTGAAATTGGCAGTATGATTGTTGTTCAGCCGGGAGAAAAGGTACCGATTGATGGAATTGTTGTGGAAGGAACATCGACACTCAATACAGCAGCATTGACGGGAGAGAGTCTGCCTAGAAATGTAGCATCCGGTGATGAAATTATCAGTGGATGTATCAATGAGACCGGTGTATTAAAGATTCAGACAACAAAAGAGTTTGGTGATTCTACGGTATCGAAGATTCTTGATTTGGTTGAAAATGCAAGCAGCAGAAAATCAAAATCAGAAGACTTTATTACAAAATTTGCCCGCATTTATACACCAGCAGTTGTCTACGCAGCCCTTGCACTGGCAATTTTACCTCCTCTCGTAAATATTATTATCTTAGGAAATTCAGCTGGTTGGAGTATATGGATTTACAGAGCATTGACGTTCCTTGTTGCAAGTTGTCCTTGTGCACTGGTTGTCAGTATTCCGCTTAGTTTCTTTGCAGGAATTGGTGGTGCAAGTAAGTCTGGGGTTCTTATCAAAGGTTCAAACTATTTGGAGATTCTTTCTAAGACAAAGACTGTTGTATTTGATAAAACAGGGACATTAACACAGGGGGTTTTTGAAGTAAATGGAATTCATCACAATGATATTTCAGAGTATCAGTTGATAGAATACGCCGCTCTTGCAGAATCTGCAAGCTCACATCCAATTAGTAAAAGTTTACAGAAGGCATATGGAAAAGAGATTGACCGTAATCGTGTAACAGATATTCAGGAAATCAGTGGAAATGGTGTAACAGCCATTGTTGATGGGCACAGTGTGGCAGCAGGAAATGATAAATTGATGGATTCGTTGGGCGTAAAATATATCCATTGTCATGCAGTCGGTACGATTATTCATATGGCAATTGATGGAACATATGCAGGACATATTGTGATTTCTGATATTGTAAAGCCACATTCTAAAGAAGCAATTCGTAAGTTAAAACATGCTGGTGTTAAGAAAACAGTTATGTTGACTGGAGATACAGCAAATGTAGCCCAATCGGTAGCAGCATCGCTTGGAATTGACCAGGTGTATGCACAGCTTCTTCCGGCGGATAAGGTTGCGAAGGTAGAAAAATTACTAGAAATGAAGAAAGATGATAAAGAAGTGCTTGCTTTTGTTGGCGATGGAATGAACGATGCACCGGTTCTTCGCAGAGCTGATATTGGGATTGCTATGGGAGCTATGGGGTCTGATGCGGCGATTGAAGCAGCGGATATTGTGCTCATGGATGATGATCCGATGCAGATTGTTAAGGCGATTAAGATTTCTAGAAAATCACTTCGGATTGTTTACCAAAATATTGTATTTGCAATCGGAATAAAACTGTTATGTTTGTTACTTGTTGCAGTCGGCGTTGCCAATATGTGGCTTGCCGTATTTGCAGATGTGGGTGTTATGATTATTGCAGTAATTAACGCAATCCGTACACTTTTTGTAAAAAACTTATAAATAATAGACAGATATGAAAAAGTGTCTATTATTAGACAGGATGGAAGAAGGTGTTATTGTATACATCTTCTTCTTTTTTCTATAATGAATACAAGGAATCCAATTAATTATCAAGTAGAAGAGGGAACAAGATGAGAAGAATAGAAGTCCCGCAGAATGTAGAAATCTATGGAAACAGAAATGACAGGTCGTGAGATATTGATGTATCAGATTTTTAAAGATGCAGATGCACTGAATCGGTTCCGACTTGAACCGGGTGGTCTTGATGTAAAGTATTTACGAACAGAAGCAGCAAAGGGATTATTGGATTATGCAAAATCAGTTTGGAATACATATGAGAAGATGGAACAGGAATAATAATTATGCACTTAGAAGATATTTTATATAGGTTATGTGACAAGGTTACAGAGATACCAGTATTTTTTTGATACCATATCCTCAGAACAAAACACAAAGCATAAAACGAAAGCGAGGATGAATGATGTTACAGACAGTTCAGAATAATAATTTAAATGAAGCAGCGACAGAAGGCGTTGCAGTTGTTGATTTTTCAGCTACATGGTGTGGTCCATGTAAGATGCTTGCCCCTGTATTCCATACGTTAGCACAAGAAATGGGAGAAGATACTACATTTTGTACGGTAGATGTAGATCAGAATATGCAGTTGGCACAGCAGTTCAGGGTAAGTGCCGTACCAACAGTGGTTATATTAAAAAATGGGAAAGAGGTTGCAAGAAGCATGGGATTTCAGCCAAAAGAACGTTTGAAGGCTTGGATTGAGAGTAACCAATAAAGGTTGTAACAGATGCACTGGGAATAGGAGATGGCGGATGAAACAGATATCAGAGGTAATTCCATTTTGGAATGAATTGACAGAAACACAGAAGATTGTTTTAGAAAAGGAAACAAAATGGATGAATTTTAAGAAAGGCTCTTATGTGATAGGAACAGCAGACGGATGTTTAGGAGCTTTATTTATAACAGCAGGTCAGCTGCGGACTTATATCGTATCAGATGAAGGCAGAGAGATTACGATGTACCGATTAAGAGAGGGAGATACCTGTGTATTATCTGCTTCCTGTGTGATGGAGGAAATTGCATTTGATGTATCTATGAAAGCCATGGAGCATACGCAAGTTCTATTGATTCCAAGTAATATTTTAGAAAGTCTTCTGCGTGAAAATGCAAAAGTAGAACTGTTTTTTGCGAAACTTACCAATGAGCGTTTCTCGGAAGTGATGTGGACAATGCAGCAGATTCTATTCTTCGGTGCCGACAAACGAGTGGCGATTTTCCTTTGGGATGAAATGGCAAAAAGCGGGTGTGATACAATAAAATTTACGCATGAAGAGATTGCAGTGATTATCGGAAGTGCAAGAGAAGTTGTATCAAGGATTCTAAAGATGTTCGAAGAGGAAGAAATCGTGATACTAGGCCGTGGCAGTATCAAAATCATTCATAAAGAAAAATTAAGGGCAATTTGCTAAATGGCGAATGAGATACGATTCTGCACAGCCAATGAACACTTCTCTCCCTGAATATTATCCATTTCTTTGAATTCAGAGGTTGTCTTTTGCACCATTCCTTCATCTGTCAGAAGAAGTCCACTTGCAACACGAGTGAATAATTTCTTACTAAATGGAAGTTCAGAATCAACTAGAAATTACGGTGGTAGAAAATGTTACACAACAGAAATTACATGAAGCGAGAATACTTGGAAGGATGTTATAAAGAAGTGCTTATGATAAGAAAATAATGGTATGCACGCCTGCTTTGGCGGCAGTATTTGGTCTGGTTGCGTGTGGAAAAAACTGCAAATGTATTTAATCAGCGTTATGATACAAAATCTCATAATTTTGTTTTTTTGAAAAAGACTTGTTGTGATTTCAAAAAGTTGGAAACAGCATATTGGATTTTTGAGAGAACGTCTGATATGATATTTACATTAGAGCGAAGAACTATTAGAAAGTTTTCTGCCGCAGGTAACAATAATGCTGGCAGTTGTACAGAATGAAATTCACCCATACCATCAGGAAACAGAGGTAATTCTACGATGGGATTTACAAAATGGAGTGATTGGTATTTGTATTTTGAAAATAAATAGATAGAAATATAGTGAGATATAAGACAAATTTATAACATATTTTAGAAGCGTGAAAGTCGCAAGTAATATGTCAGTTCAGATAGAAGAAAATGGCATTGTACTTGCGACTTTTTTGAAATTTATATTGTTAAAAATATATCATTTATATCATTGCAAAAAGTTATGATAAGATGAACAAAATTTATAAATTCATTATATGCGTGGGAGATTTGCAAGACTCTTTTCAATCTCAGCATCTGTTGGGATGTAATCTGACATTTCTCCATCGTTATATTTCTGATAAGCGTACATATCGAAGTAGCCGGTTCCTGTAAGGCCAAAGACGATATTTTTTGCTTCACCCGTTTCCTTGCACTTTAAGGCTTCATCAATTGCAACCTTGATTGCGTGGCTGCTTTCTGGAGCAGGTAAGATACCTTCCACTCTTGCAAAATACTGTGCAGCCTTAAATACTTCTGTCTGTTCCACACTTCTTGCAGAAATAATTCCATCGTCGTAGAGCTGAGATACGATAGAACTCATACCGTGGTAACGAAGACCACCGGCATGGTTTGCAGATGGAATAAAACCACTGCCTAATGTGTACATCTTAGCAAGAGGACAAATCTTACCTGTATCACAGAAGTCATACGCATAGCGGCCTCTTGTAAGACTTGGGCAGGAAGCCGGTTCTACAGCAATAATGTCGTAGTTGGCTTCACCACGAAGCATTTCTCCGGCAAATGGGGAAATCAGACCGCCGAGGTTAGAACCACCGCCGGCACAACCAATAATTGTATCTGCCTTGATGCCATATTTATCAAGAGCTGTTTTTGTTTCAAGACCGATAACAGTCTGATGAACCAATACCTGAGACAATACAGAACCTAATACATAGCGGTATCCTTCCTGTGTTGTTGCAGCTTCGACAGCTTCAGAGATGGCACAGCCAAGGCTTCCCGTTGTTCCGGGAAATTCTGCGTTAATCTTACGACCGATATTTGTATTCATAGAAGGGGAAGGTGTAACATTTGCACCATAAGTTCTCATTACTTCGCGACGGAATGGCTTCTGTTCATAAGATACTTTTACCATATATACCTGACAGTCAAGATCAAAATAAGAACATGCCATGGAAAGAGCAGTTCCCCACTGACCGGCACCGGTTTCTGTTGTGACACCCTTTAAACCCTGCTGTTTTGCATAGTAAGCCTGAGCGATGGCAGAGTTTAATTTATGGCTTCCGGAAGTATTATTTCCTTCAAATTTATAATAAATATGAGCTGGAGTTCCAAGTTTCTTTTCTAAGCAGTATGCACGAACCAGTGGAGCAGGACGGTACATCCGATAGAAATCAAGGATTTCCTGTGGAATGTCAAAGTAAGGTGTTGTTTCGTCAAGTTCCTGCTTTGCAAGTTCCGTACAAAAAATTGGTGATAATTCTTCCACGGTAATTGGTTTTAATGTTGCAGGATTTAAAATTGGTGCAGGTTTATTTTTCATATCTGCGCGGACATTGTACCACTGGCGTGGCATTTCATTTTCTTCCAGATAAATCTTGTAAGGAATTTCTCTATTCATTGTAATCTCCATTCCGGGAACAACATGGTAAAATGATTCCCTCTAAATTTGCATATGTTACTATAATACATTAAAGCGTTAATTTATTCAAGTGATATGAAAATAAAAGATAAAAATATATGTTTATAATATAAAATAGATATTGCAACATGCTATAATTAATGAAAAATACACTAGAAAAATTATAAATATATATTTATATTTTGACTTCTTTTTTATTATTATCTTTTTTGAAAGTAGAAATGGATTTGTTTAACAAATTGATATTTTATATCATTAAAAAAAGAAAAAGAAATAGAAAAAAGAAATGGAAGGAAATAAAAATTGATATACCCATTATTTTAGGGGATTACGTCAATTTAATTTATATTTATTTAATTAGAATTTATAGATAGTTCATGGTACAATAAAATTGTTAAAAATTAATTTAAAAATAATCAAATAGGGAGGAATTAAAATGTCTGAAAATGAAATGAATAACAAAACAAATGGGCATCAAAAGACAGTTAGTGGTAAATTGCTTACTGTATTAATGCCACTTATTTTTGTTGGATTGGCATTGATTTTGGTTATCGTGTATTTCAATGTACAATCTTATGTGAAAAGCATGCTGTACAATTCAATGGGACAGCAGGTAGAGGCGAATTCAGCACAGGTAAATAAAACATTGAATTCATCATTTTATTATATTAACGGAATTGCAGATTCGATTGAGAATTTGAAATTTGAGGGAAATGATGAAATCAAGCAGTATTTGGGAATTACAATTGACCGATACGAGACGATTCCGACAGGTGTTTATGTTGCATTGAATGATGGCAGTTATTTGGATATGTCAGGTTGGAATCCGGGACCGGATTATAAAGTTGTTGAGAAAGAATGGTACAAGTTTGGTATGAGTCATAATAATAAATACTTCTATTATTATGATGAACCGTATTTTGATGAAGATACAGGTGAATTGTGTGCTACCGTTGTCAGACACATCAAATTACAGGATGGACGAGAAGGTGTAGTAGCGTCAGATATTATGCTGGGGACATCTGCAACGTATCTGAATGATGTCATGGTATTTGATACGGGACGTGCAGTCATGCTTACAACAGATGGAATGGTACTTACTTCTCAAAATGCAGATTATGCAGGAAAACATATTGATGAATTAGATGATACATTATATCGCAATTTTGAATCTATTTTAAAAGGTGAAGATGATGTAGTAACAAAAATTAAAGGAAACGATGGAACATATTATGCAATTGCAAAGACAGTCAATGGTACAGAATGGAAAGTCTTAAATTATGCAAAAGAATCAGATGTATTAAGTGATTTATATCGTTTGGTTTATACAATTGCATTTATTGCGATTGTTTTGATTGTTATTATTTTCTTATTGGTACATAGATTGATTACGGTACTCATTAAAAAGCCGGTTGTTGCATTGACAGATAATATTGAACATATAGCAACAGGTGACTTTACAGTTGAAATTGAGAATAAAGGCAATGATGAAATCGCATTTATGAATTCAAAAATGGGTGAGTTCATCGAGGTAATGAGAAGAACGATTCGGGGAATTGATGAAGCATCGGAGACATTAGAAGCTGCTTCACATAGAACCAAAGAGACGGCAGATCTGTTAAATAATGAGGCGGCAGAGCAGTCATTTTCAATGGAACAGATTAGTCAGAGTATGGAAAATATGGCACAATCTGTTGTTGAAATTGCAAATTCAGCCACAATTTTAGCACAGAATGTCAGTGATCTTACACAGGAAGAAATGGTTGTGGAAGACACAATGAAAGAACTTGTTAAACAGGCAGATGCCGGTCAGAAGGATATGAATGATGTCAGCGAAGGAATGAATGGCGTTGTTCAGTCTATGGGTGAGATGAATGAAGCTGTTGAGGCGGTAAATGAAGCTGCACAGCAGATTAATCAGATTGTAGATATGATTAGTTCTATTGCATCGCAGACCAATTTATTATCTTTAAATGCTTCTATTGAAGCTGCAAGAGCAGGCGAAGCAGGAAAGGGATTTGCAGTTGTTGCGACGGAAATCGGTCAGCTGGCAAATGATTCTGATAATTCGACAAAGCAGATTACAGAAATTATTGGGAAGATGACAGAAAAAGTAAAAGATTTGGCAGAAAAATCTGAATCAAATAGTAAACGAATTAATGAATCTGTAACTGCTGTAGGTAGTGCTGCAGAGACATTCTCGAATATTACAACACAGTTAAATGAAACGAGTGATACACTGAAAGAAATGGCTGAAAAGATGCAAAATGTTAACGATGTAGCAACAACAGTTGCTTCTATCTCAGAAGAACAGTCTGCATCTACAGAAGAAATCACGGCAACAGTAGAACAAGTTGCAGAATCAGCAAAGAAAGTAGCTGAGTCATCAGGTATTGTTCAGAGTGCTTCTTCAGATGTTGAAAATTCTGTCAATCAGATTCATGAAGATATGGAATTTTTTTCAATTGAATCATAAAATTAGATACGTAGAGTAAAAAGAAGCCGGGGTACATCAAAATAATAGCAGATGTACCCCATTTTTATGTTTGTAAATTTATACAGTTAAGATGTTGATGTTTGCTGAACTATTTCTATAAAATATGCATGAATACGCATGTCATCACAAAGCTCGGGGTGAAAAGAAATACCCAATTGGTTGTGATAACGGACAGCGACAATATGTTCGTCTATGGTAGAGAGTATTTCTACATTTTCTTGAACGGATTCAATATAAGGTGCACGTATAAATTCCATAGGAACCTGCTCAAATGGACCAAAAGAACCTTCGGTGTGAAAACTTCCGAGTTGTCGTCCATAGGCATTTCGTTTGACACGAACAGGAAGTGTCTGAAAATAAGTGTGTGTATCATTACTTAGGTTCTGAGCGAGTAATATCAAACCGGCACAAGTTGCCAGAACAGGCATGCCGTTTTGAATTTGTTTTTTAATAATATCAAACATATCTAGTTCTTTTAATAATTTACCCTGAACAGTACTTTCGCCTCCGGGAAGAATGAGCGCATCATAATCGTTATTTAAATCAGCTTTTTGACGTAATTCAATATAGGACACTCCAAGCTGCTGCAATATTTTCTCATGTTCGGCAAAGGCACCTTGAACAGCACAGACAGCAATTTTCATTAGATGCCCCTTTCTGCCATAAGTAAGGCAATTTCCTGTTCGTTGATGCCAACCATTGCTTCTCCCAAATCGGCGGATAAAGCAGCCAGCATTTCTGCATCCTGATAATTTGTTACAGCTTTCACAATCGCATTGGCCCGTTTTTCGGGATTTCCTGATTTAAAAATACCGGAACCGACAAAAACACCTTCTGCTCCGAGTTGCATCATCAAAGCTGCATCAGCCGGAGTAGCGATTCCACCGGCTGCAAAATTTACAACAGGCAATCGTTTGGTTTTATGAACGTATTCGACAAGTTCATAAGGAACTTTTAGATTCTTTGCTTCATCATAGAGTTCATCGGCACGCAGAGCTGTAATTTTTGCAATTTGCTGATTCATTTTACGCATATGACGAACGGCCTGAACAACATCTCCGGTTCCCGGTTCGCCTTTGGTACGAATCATAGAAGCCCCTTCATTAATTCTTCGGAGTGCCTCGCCTAAGTCTTTGGCACCGCATACAAAAGGGACTTTAAAAGTAGTCTTATCAATATGATACACATCATCAGCAGGAGACAACACTTCACTTTCATCAATATAATCAATATCAATTGCCTGTAATATCTGAGCTTCCGCAAAGTGACCGATACGACATTTTGCCATGACCGGGATAGAAACAGCATCTTGGATTCCCTGAATCATTTTGGGATCACTCATTCTTGCAACACCACTAGCAGCACGAATGTCTGCGGGAATTCGTTCTAATGCCATGACAGCGCAGGCTCCGGCAGCTTCCGCAATCTTTGCCTGTTCCGGGGTGGTTACATCCATAATAACTCCGCCCTTTAGCATTTGTGCCAATTCTTTGTTTAGCTCATAACGATTTTCATTCATACAATAACCTCTCTTTACAAATATTTTATATACGATTATAATGAGAATTGAACATATATAAATTGCCAGATTATATATAATTAAAATGGTCAGATTATAAAAGAGGGGGAAATATGTTAACGTATTCATTTGAAAATATAGGGGCAGACAGTTTGTATGAGTATCTTTATAAATGCATCAAAAATGACATTCTTCAAGGGAGAATCCCGGCAGAAACGAAACTTCCGTCGAAACGGACATTTGCGAAAAATTTGAATGTCAGTACGATAACCATTGAAAATACATATGGTCAGTTAATCGCAGAGGGATATATTTATTCTGTTCCAAAGAAAGGATATTTTGTCTCAAATTTAACAAATATGGTGAAACATGTGCCGGTTTCAAAGGAGAATCCGATTCATGTTGCTGTAGAAAAAAAATCGTATCAATATGATTTTGCAAGCAATCAGACCAATCCGGTACATTTTCCATTTACAATATGGACCAAATTAGTACGGGAAGTGATGTTGGACCGGGAAAAGGACCTGATGACGAATTCGCCAAGTGGAGGTGTATTAGAACTGAGAGAGGCAATTGCGGGACATTTGCGCGGATTTCGTGGAATGAATGTATGCGCAGAACAAATCATTGTTGGAGCCGGAACGGAATATTTGTACGGCTTACTAATACAATTGCTTGGAAAAGAGCTGATATATGCAGTAGAAGATCCAGGGTATTCTAAAATTGCACAGATTTATCGAAGTAATGGAGTTAAATGTGTTCATATTCCGTTGGATAAGGATGGAATTCATGTAGAGGAACTGAACAATTCAAGAGCTGATATTTTGCATATATCGCCGTCACACCATTTTCCGACAGGAATTGTGACACCGATAAGCCGGCGATATGAGTTGCTAGGCTGGGCATCTAAAAGTGATAATCGGTATATTATTGAAGATGATTATGATAGTGAATTTCGATTGATGGGAAAACCGATTCCAGCAATGCAGAGTATAGATGTTTCGGAGAAAATTATTTATATGAATACGTTTACAAAAAGTCTTTCCTCTACCATTCGAATTAGTTATATGGTATTGCCGAAACATTTGCTGGAAAAATTTTATAAAGAATTGTATTTTTATGCCTGTACAGTTTCCAACTTCGAACAATATACATTGGCAGCATTTATAAAAGAAGGGTATTTTGAAAAACACATTAATCGTATGCGTATTTATTATAAGAAGATACGCAAACAGGTTATGGAGATTTTTAAAGAGAGTTCCCTTGCTTTAAAAGCAGAGATATTGGAAGAAAATGCAGGTTTACATTTTCTGATGCGCATAAAGACATCTTATACGGATGAAGAATTGATTCGAAGAGTCGCACAAAAAAATATTCGAATCACCTGTTTGTCACAATATTATGCACATCATGAGGATGTCAATTCACATATTTTGATTATGAACTACTCCGGAATTGCGTTAGAGCATGTAGGAGAAGTATTTGAGACATTGAGCAACTGTATGGAATAACATATTCTCACTGTAACTATTGAAATTACAACATAGATATGGTATTCTGAAAAAAATAAGGAGGATTACAAAATGCAGATTTCAAGTAGATTTACGATTGCGATTCATATATTGACAGCGATTGATACATTTCAGAACGAATATAAGGTTACGAGCGATTTTCTGGCAAATAGTATTAATGTGAATCCGGTTGTTATTCGAAGAACCATGCAGGCCTTAAAAAGTGCAGAGCTTATAGAGGTGAAGCGTGGAACAGGCGGTATGGTGATTTCGAAACCGATGAATGAGATTACATTGCTTGATATTTTTCAGGCGGTAGAGCCGTTAGAGAATGGACAATTATTTCATTTTCATGAAAATCCCAACACAGCGTGTCCGGTTGGAAGAAATATTCATGCAGGGCTTGATGATAAGTTATTTTCAATTCAGAATGCCATGGAAGTGCAAATGAAGAATATTACATTACAGGATGTGGTAAAAGATACGCAGGCAGCAATTGCCAAAGAGAATTAAAAGTGTTTTAAAAGGCTTTAAAATAATCACAGGTGTGCGGTTATTTTAAAGTCTTTCTTGTATTATGGGATTATTTGCAGGATATGTAACGATATATTATTGACGATGAGCGATTGAATTTTTAAAAGCGTTATAAATTTAAAAACACAATGTAACAATTGACATTACAATAAAAGAATGATATAGTATGGATAAATATTAAATGTAACAATCAATATTACATTTAATAATGTGCAGCAATTCATATGCATATGGAATGTATTTTCCTGAATTTGCAAATCTTCTTGGCTGTGAACCATGTACTCTTGAGCAGTGGGAAGTAGAAGTTCATACATTTCTTAGAAGATATAAAATATTATCATCAAGGTTCATAAGAACGGATAAGACGTCGCTTACGGATGTTAATTCCAATGTCAAAAATGCATTTACGCTGCCATTTAGAGCATTGGCAATCTTTTTTATCTGGCCGGTTTTGGGATTCCTAAACCCTGCTTCATATTTCTTTATAGTAGAGATATTGATTCCTGAAGCCTCAGCGAGGTCATCTTGTGACATATTTCTTAACTTTCGGAATCTTTTCATCTTTTCGCTTATTTCAGTATTTTCAGTAGCCATAACATCATATCCTCCTTTACAGGTACTATCTTGCCACAAAAGTTCACAAAAGTGAACTGTATAATACAATCAAGAAGTTCGCAAAAGAGAACTGCAAAGAAAGGAGTTGCGGCTTATTTTACGGTTGAAGCTGACAAATATTTTGAGTAGGTATCTTTCACAATACTAGGTATTTTTCATAATCGTACTTGTTTAGGGAGGTTCGATATTATATACTCATATCAGTTCAGAGAAATGAACCACGATAAAATAATATATTGGTTCTTGAAATTAAACCTAAAATGAGTTAAAGTAAAGGAGACGACGATTATGACAAATTTAGAGAAAATCAATGAGTTTTTAAATGCAGGTACATGGTTCTTTTTAACAACAGACGGAGAGCAACCAAAGGGAAGACCTTTTAATTTCCATCTCCTCCAGGGCGATAAGATGTATTTTGGAACTGGAGATTTCAAAAAGGTATATGCTCAGATGCAGAAAAATCCACACGTAGAAGTTCTTGCATTAAAGGATGGAGAATTCCTTCGTTACGATGGAGAAGTGGTATTTGAGGAAGATGATACGATTGCAAAGGCTGTGCTTGAGAAGCTGCCTAACATGCAGAAAGTATATAATGACCAGACAGGATTTAAGCTTGGAATCTTCCATCTTGAGAACGGTAAGGCAGAGATCTGTACCATGATGGGACAGAAAGAGGTATTTGAAGTTTAATTTCAAAAGCTCATTGTGGAAGGAGTAATATGGCAGAAGATTTGTATGGCAGATGTCCTTTTGCTACGACACAACGATTGATACAAGGAAAATGGGCAATTCTTATTATGCATCATATCAGTAATGGTCCGATTAGATTTAATGAGTTGCTTCGTAAGATGCCTAAGATGACACATGCGACATTATCCAATCAGTTAAAGCAGTTGGAAGATGAAGGACTGATAGAACGTAAAGAATATGCACAGATTCCACCAAAGGTAGAATATTCATTAACTGATATTGGACGAAAGTTTGATGTGGTATTAGATGGTATTCAGGAGTTTGGATTGGAATATATTCAGTATTTGAATAAGAATTGATACTATTTACATAGCCACCGGGGCAGCGATACCCCAGTGGCTTATTTTTTTATAGATCGGAGGTGAGAACATTGAAAATCAAGAAAGTGGACGACAAGCCGATGGTACTCCATACCAGGCAGAAAGCGAAGATTCATATCCATGAAGCAAAGTCAGGAGCAATCAAGGGAGGTAACATCTATACTGTAAATCGTGGTCCGAAGGTAGTAAAAGCCGAAGTATCAAAGGTATCAAAGAGAAATGGTGCAGCAGAATATTGGATGCAGGAGAAAGAATCCAGTTACGGACTGGACTTCTTCCTCTGCGTCTTTTTCTATGCAGATTTTTATTATGAAGTCGTTCTTCCATCCCTTAACCGGCTGGATTCAGCTGAAAAGGATGAATTGGCATATCTGATTGGTATTGGCAGACAGGCATTGTCTGCGATTGAGAATGGTGGAGCATTTAAGACATCTACATTGAATAAATTAGTTGAGGTTTTAGGTGTTACAGAGAGCTTCGTTATGCGTGGAAATACATCTAATGATAAGACTGGGTTAATAGAGGAGGCTGTTGAAGTACTGTATGATATGGATGAAACTCAAATCAGACAATTCATTGCAATGATGAAGGCTGTCAAAGGTGTAGTATGATAATGAATGTTGCACAGTGTTTCACTATGTCTTAAACACATACTAGCATAAAGAATAGGAACTGTACTTTTGGTGATATGAGCAATTATAATAAGCATACAATCAACGAAAGGAACATGATATGAAAAGAAAAATTATTTCCATTATATGCATAATAATTATAGCTTTTTTGGTTATTGGACTATTTGTTAGAAATAGACAGCATAAAGATAAGGATGAACAGAATCAGAGAGCGACGGTAAGTGAAGCTACTACAAGTTCAGAGGAAATGAAGAATGTTAGTGCTTCGTCAATGTTAGAAGTTGGAACAGAGAAACAAAAAGGATTTATCAATGACAATGTTCTCCATTCAGACATTGGAGAGATTCATTTTAGCAGCTACATACCGGACACCTATGACGGATCGGAACCTTATGCATTATTTATTACTCTTCCGGGTTGGGAGGGACTTTATTTTCAGGGAGTTGGTGCAAATATGTATGAGGATTTTGGCCCTGAGACAATCAAATATAATGACAAAATGATTGTTCTGTCCACACAGCTTGATGATTGGGGTGAGACTTCTGCGAATATGGCGATCGAGCTGACGGAGTATTTCATTGAAAATTATAACATTGATACGAACAAAGTATATCTTCATGGGATGTCCGGTGGCGGAGAAACAGGTTCTCTGGTTATGGGAAAAAGACCGGATCTATATACCGCATATTTAATGACAAGCTCCAAATGGGACGGAGATTTGAATGTTCTCGCAGAAGCGGAAACACCTGTGTATCTGGTAATTGGAGAGGACGACAGTTATTACGGCTCCACATCTCTTAAAAATGCATATGCAAAACTGCATGAGCTGTATGAGAAGAAAGGACTTGCAGACGATGAGATAAATCGACTTCTTGTTTTAGATGTGAAAGATGCAAAATATTTTACAGAAAGAGGATACAAAGATCAGCATATGGGCGCAGCGTCCTTTGCTTATGAAGAAGACATTATGAGCTGGTTATTTGCGAGGTAATGAAGCAAAGCAAAATGCGAATGACATTCCCATTGAATTAGGAAAGAAAGGATGACAAAACTATGAGAAAAGAATTTATTGTGATAGGAGCGATATTGGTTCTTCTGACAGCAGCGCTCAGTGGCTGCGGAAGAAAAGATAACGTAGCAGTCAAAGATATAAATAATAGTACCACGGCAAACAAAAAGAATACAGAACAAAGACAGGACGGTGAAGACGTGAATCTACATAGATTACCGGAGCAGATTATTGAGCTGCCAGATGAATATTATAGAAAAATGGATGGCGGAGGAACACTGGAAAACTTAAATTATACGACCTATGAATCCTTTACTTATGAGGAAAAGAGTCAGACGCTTGATAAGAGAGCGGTGGTATATCTGCCGGAGGGATACGATGAAAGTAAAAAGTATAACGTGCTTTATCTCATGCATGGCGGATGGAGTGATGAAACCGTATATCTTGGATCTCCAGAAGACGGCAAGGGGATGTTTGCAAATGTGTTAGACCATGCCATTGCAAATGGAGAGATTGATCCGCTGATTGTGGTATCTCCTACCTATAACAATACAAGTTCCAGTGACAGTGGCGATTACAGCCTTGCGATTCAGCTCACAAATCAGTACCACAATGAACTTGCAAATGACCTGATTCCGGCAGTGACCCGAAAATACAGCACCTATGCTGCGGATGCATCACATGAAGCTATTGTTGCATCCAGAGATCACAGAGCATTTGCAGGATTTTCCATGGGCTCTGTGCAGACGTGGAGGACGTTCCAATATAATCTGGACGCATTCCGATATTTTATGCCATCCAGCGGCAATGCAGGAAACAGTGGAGAAGCATATGCAAAACTTGTAAGAAATCAGGGATATACAGCGGATGACTTCTTTATCTTTGCTGCATCCGGAACGAAGGACTTTGCATATAGTTCTTTCAAGTCACAGATTCAGGCAATGGCTGCAAACGATATGTTTACTGTCGCAGATAATGAGCAGGAAGGAAATTTGTATTTTTTGGAAAAAGAAGGTTACAGTCATGATGGATATGCTGCTATGACTTATTTCTATAATGGACTGACATGGCTTTTTAAAGATGGAAATGCAAGAGAAAATGTTGGAACCGCAAGTGTGATTACTTATACATCATTAGCAGAAAATGAAAAGTTTACATTGACATCCATAGTAAGAGATGTGGTGCAGGATGAAACTTTTGGGGATTTTGGACGATTGCTTTTTCCGGTAGACAGGTCTGTGGATGAGAATGCGACCTTAGAACAGATCAGCAGTAGCAACACCTATGTCTGGTATAACTACATTCAGCCGGAGAAAACGGTAGAGATTGTAAATTATCTGAAAGAGCAGTCTGTAAATGGAAATCAGATTTTCTATCCGATTTATTCGGAGGAAGAAATAAAAAATAATCCATCTAAGGCAGATACAGGATTATTTTTCTTTCGAGGGAATCCGGGAGAAAAATTTGCTGTTATGAATGCAGGCGGAGGTTTTGCATATGTAGGTGCGATGCATGACAGTTTTCCTCATGCACTGGAAGCAAGCAAGAATGGGTACAATGCCTTTGCACTTATTTACAGACCGGATGACCCATATGCAGATCTGGCACAGGCGATTACCTATATCCACGACCATGCAGATGAGTTACAGGTAAATCCGGAAAATTATTCTCTGTGGGGCGGTTCTGCTGGTGCGAGAATGGCAGCAACACTTGGCAATGCAGACTATCTGTATCCGTTGACTGGAAGAAACGATATTCCACAGGCAGCCGCAGTCATTATGCAGTATACCGGCTATAATCATGTGTCATCATCAGATGCCCCTACCTATGTGAATGTAGGGCAATCTGACGGGATTGCAAGCTGGAGAACCATGCAGAGCAGACTGGAAAGACTGGAGAATCTTGGTATTCCAACGGAGTTTCATTCCTACGATGGACTTCCGCATGGCTATGGACTGGGAATAGGGACGGCAGCAGAGGGCTGGATAGCGGATGCGTTTGCATTTTGGGAAAGAAATAGTAACAATTAAGGTATATGCATGTGGATGACGCCCGTTACAGTTCATTCATGAACGGTAACATATGCATTTTACGCATACAGGGATAAATAAGCAGCATTGTACATATTTGGGATATTAAGATATAATGAGTGCAGAAAAAAGCAAGCGACACCGAAGGTGGCATTTGTTTTTTTGAAGCCATTAACGAGAAAACAAAAGCTACGAAGTAGCGAAAAGCACGAAGTGCGGGTTTTCGAGTATATATATGATATAATATATCCATAAGGAAACAATAAACACAGATAGAAATAAAGAGAATCACAGGAGGAAAATCCTCTGCTCGCTAAGAGTAGCTCGCATTTTCCTTCGGAAAACATGGAGGATGGAATGATGGAATTTAAAACACTTAACAATGGAGTAAAGATGCCAATGGCAGGAATCGGAACATTTATGCTTAGCCCAGACGAGGCGGAAAACGCAGTGCTTCGTGCATTACAGGATGGATACCGTTTGATTGATACTGCAAATGCGTATGTCAATGAGAAAGCTGTAGGAAGAGCAATCAAGAAATCGGGTGTGTCTAGAGAAGAGATTTTCTTAGAGACAAAGATCTGGCCGGCATTTTATGAGCAGGAAGATGCAGTAGATAAGACACTTGAGAGACTTGACGTGAGCTACATTGATTTATTGCTGATCCATCAGCCGGCAGGAAATTATGTGGCTGGCTATCAGCTTATGGAAAAGGCATACAAAGAAGGAAAAGTAGAGGCAATCGGACTCTCCAATTTTACCATAGATCAGATTAAGGAAATCCTTGCTGTTTGTGAAGTAAGACCGACAGTAATGCAGTGTGAGGTACATCCTTACGGACAGCAGAAAGAATTAAAGGAATTCTTGGATGCAAACGAGATTGCAATTCAGGCATGGTATCCACTGGGACATGGAGATAAGGCTTTATTACAGGAAGAAGTATTCACAGAGCTTGCTAGTAAATATAATAAGTCTAATGCTCAGATTATTTTGAAGTGGCACATTCAGGAAGGAAACATCGTGATTCCAGGTTCCAAGAATCCTGACCACATCAGAGCAAACTTTGACTTGTTTGACTTTAACCTTACCAGTGATGAGGTGCAGAAAATCGAGGCATTAAATCAGGATAAGCATTATTATGAAGCAACGGCAGAGACACTTGCTGGCTATGCAGTCTGGGCACCTGATGTAGATGGACAGAAATAATTTAACAGAATAAAGAAATCCCCCGTCTTCAAGTGCGTTATGAGTGAGTATTAAGTGGAGATTAAGGGGATTTCTTTTCTTATTCCGTCAGAGTTAAAACTCCGACGGAATGGACGGAGAAGCAGCATTTTGATTAAGTCAATGGAGCGATGTCTTTGAACATCTTTCTGTTGGCTTTTTTGTATTTCAGATAGAATATGACATTTACTTCATCATCAAGTAATGGAACCATGACACGGTGTTCGCTGCTTGGAGTAGCACCGGTGATGTTTGTTGCAAATGCAGGGAGGGCAGAGGTTCGTCTTAATTCATTTAAGGTTTCAAATTCATCCTGCATAATAAACATAGAATCCGGCATTTTTGCTTTACAGATATCAAGCCAGAATCCAACTTTGGAATATTGCAGAATACTCTGTCCGTTCAAATCCGTCAGATACAGACTATCTCTGCCAGCCAGCGGATGCGCAGGAGGAAGTGTCACATAGAGATCTTCTTCACAATACTCAACAACAATCGTATCCTCATCCGCAGTTGGATCGTTTGTAACAATGATCTGATACGTGCCATCTTTTAATCCTTTTTCTAATTTATTGTGTGTTTCAATTTCTGATTGAATTGACATTTCGGGGTGATGTTTTGAAATTTCCGGTGTCAGGGTCCATATAGGAGCAGGGGCAATACTGCCAATGCTGATGGTTCGTCTGGCTTTGGCAGCGGAAACAAGAGAATCCTTCATCTCGTTTGATAGATCCACAATTCTTTTGGCATATTCCAGTGCAGAAATTCCATCTTCATTAAAGGTCAACTTATTCTTCTGGCGCTCAAATAAAGTGACTTCCAATTCTTCTTCCAGTCGCTGAATAGAACGACTGAGAGCAGGTTGGGAAATGTTTAAATGCTCTGCAGCATTCGATAAAGTTTTGTATTTTTCAATAGCGAGTAATTGCTCAAGCTGATTTAATTCAAACATATAATCCTCCTTGTTTTGCGGAGCAAAATGCGAGCTGCTCTCGGCGAGCAGAGGATTTTACCTCCTAAAATGCGACTGGTTGCAGTCTTTTAACGTCTGTTCGCAAAATCGTACTTCGTACTTTCCTTTTGCTCATATTCGTTAAAATCCTTGGTGCAGCATATATGTATAAGCCGGATTTTTCTGCAAGCATGAAATCTGTCATATACATATATGCTGCAACCAGTCTCTAGTATGCGTTTATATTATACCACAATGTTTACTTGGTATTGTACATTTTTGAGCAAACATTATAAAATTTTTATATGAAATCTACAGAGTCAAGCAGGTTTCTAGGAAGTAGCCGGTGAATGTTTACATTCATGCGGTTACTTCCTGGAAAATCTATTTGATGAAGTCAAACACCGAGGGACTCTGTAGATAGAGAAAAAGTTAAAATAAATGGAGAATAGGCAATGAAATCAACATTTATCACATTAAATAATGGAAATAAGATGCCAATGCAGGGCTTTGGAACCCTTCAGATCAAGAATGCAGAAGTATGTGAAAAATGCATATATGAAGCAATCAAAGCGGGTGTTCGTATGTTTGATACCGCCCCGGCATACTTCAATGAAGAAGCTGTCGGAAGAGGAATTGCAAAGGCAATCGCAGAAGGTCTGGTAACAAGAGAAGAATTATTTATTGTTACCAAGTTATGGATTCAGGATACACCGAAAGACATGGTACGAGCTGCGGTTATGGAGTCTATGAGAAAACTGCAAGTGCAGTATCTTGACCTATATCTGATTCATCAGCCTTATGGAAGTTATCTGGAAAGCTGGCCAGTGATGGAAGAACTTGTAAGAGAGGGAATGTTAAAAAATATCGGAGTTTGCAATTTCTCAAAAAGCAAGTTAGAAGAACTGCAAAAGACAGCAGAGGTAAAGCCGGCGGTGAATCAGATAGAAATTCATCCATATTATCTGCATAAGGATCTACGGGAATATATGGCAGAACAGAACATAGCACCTATGGCATGGGGACCATTATCGGAGGGACAGAGAGGTATCTTTGAGAATCAGGATTTTCGGTCAATCGCCCGGAAATACGACAAATCAGTTGCACAGGTGATACTCCGGTGGCACTTGCAGCGAGGAGTACCAGCTATCCCAAAGTCGATTCACCCGGAATACATAAGAGAGAACCTTGATATTCTGGATTTTGCAATCACAGAGGATGAGATGAAACAGATCGAAAGCCATGACATGGGTTACAGCGAAATTATTGATCATAACAACCCACTCACAGAAAAATGGCTGACCGAGTGGAAAATTCACGAATAAAGGAGATTTTTATTATGACAAAGAAGAAAGCAATTATTTTAATTATTGCAGCAGCGGCACTGGTTGGAATTGGCGTAGCAGTTTACAATTTTGTACTGAATGGATCTAAAAATGTTGGAATTAATGCAGCCATTACGAATGAAGACAGCAAGAATGCAAAGGTTGATACAAAAGACCAGAAAGTTCTTGTTGTATATTTCTCAGAGACAGGCAATACACAGGCACTTGCAAAGACGATTTCTGATCAGGTGGGTGGAGATTTTAGAAGAATTGAGACCGTAAAGGCTTATCCGTCCGGACAGGAACTCTATGATTACACAAAGAATGAAAGAGACAACGATGAGCGTCCGGAATTAAAGAATCTTGGTGTGAATCCAGAGGACTACGATGTGATTTTCGTTGGATATCCGATGTGGTGGTACACACTTCCAATGCCAATGTACACATTCTTTGATACGTATGATTTTTCAGGAAAAACCATTGTTCCATTCAATACCCATCACGGTTCCGGAGATGGCGGAACTTATGAGACAATCAAAGGATTTGAGCCTGCTGCAACTGTATTAGAGGGACTTCCAATCGAGGGAAATGATATGGACAAGGATCAGACAGGCGTTGTAGTAAATTGGTTAGAGCAAATAGGGTTTAGTCAGAAGTAAGGAGTGATTTTATGAATAAGAAAGCAATGATAAAAATGCTGATTGATATAGGGATGACCGTTCTGTTGTTCTTCTCCATGTCCTTTCAGTTTATGGAACAAATGAATCATGAAATATTTGGAACGGTTCTTTTTGCAGCCTTTATCTTACATCACATTATGAACTGGAGATGGTATGCAAATCTCGGTAAGGGAAAGTACACCGGAACCAGAATTTTAACGACAGTGATTGATTTTATTATCTTAATAGATATGTTTGCGCTGATGTTTTCCGGAATGCGAATGTCAGGCTATGTGTTCAAGTGGCTGAATCTGAATTACAGTATGGAGCTTGCCAGAACACTTCACATGACGGCAAGCTACGGAGGATTCCTGTTACTCGGTATCCATATTGGACTGCATTATGGCATGATTATGGGGATGGTTCGCAAGATGCTTAAAATCAAGAGCAAGAATATTTATCGGACTTGGATTTTAAGAGGTATCGGTGGTATACTCTGTGTTTACGGGACATATGCACTCATTAAGAGACAATTTTTTGACTACATTTTTGGAAAGATGCATTTTGTGATGTTCGACTATAGTGAGCCTGCCATTTTCTTTGAACTGGATTTGGCAGCAATCATAATACTTATGGCAGCACTGGGATATTATCTGCAGAAGCTCGTTGTATATATTGGAAAACTGGATTGAGGAAGTATTTTGCAAATGAACTTGCAAAACGAATCAAATGGAATGTGAATCAAAGAAGCCGGTAGAAATGTAATTGTAACGTTATCTATCGGCTTTTGTACATCGTTTGTAGTATGCACTAAAGTTATACTGCAATAATAAAGCAGCATTGTACATAATGGGAAAAACAGGATAATATATAACCATAAAGTGAAACACATAATAACTACAGATTATAATTGACTGCGCGTAGAACACTTATGAAATGTAGTTTAATAAGATGTTCGCAGCCTAATAATCAAATTTAAAATTGGAGGATTTTTAAAATGACTAAGAAAAGAATAATTTCAATGGTACTTGGAGTAACAATGGCGATTGGTTTATTGACTGGATGTGGGGCTGCAGGTAAGCAGTCGGAAAGTGACACGAAAGAAACAATCAACAAAACAGAGAACGTTAAGGCAACGCAGAGTACGGAGACGAATGCTGCTGATAAGATTAAGAATACGGAGAGTGCGCAGAATACAGATACGAACGCAGATGGAAAAACATTAGTGGTATACTATTCGGCACAAGGACATACTGTGAAATTTGCAGATGCGATTGCAGAAGAACTTGGGGCAGATACATTTGAACTTGTACCAGTAGATGAGTACACAAGTGAGGACCTTGACTGGACAAAGAAAAATAGTCGTGTGACAAAAGAGCATGATGATGTTAGTTTGCGAAACATCGCACTTAAAACAACCAAAGTGGAAAACTGGGAAAGCTATGATACTGTATACATTGGATATCCAATCTGGTGGGGCATCGCAGCATGGCCGGTTGATGATTTTGTAAAGAATAATGATTTTACCGGAAAGACTGTGATTCCATTTGCAACATCCACATCTTCTGGAATAGGAGAGAGTGGTGAGATACTGAAAGGATACGCAGGAACAGGCAACTGGTTAGAGGGCAAGAGATTTCAGCAGGATGAAAACGTGGCAAGTGCAAGAAAATGGGCAGCATCTATCGGTAAGTAATTAAGAATAATAGTCAGAATGGAGGATTTGGAAATGGAATATGTAACACTATCAAATGGAGTAAAAATGCCAATCTTAGGATATGGTGTCTATCAGGTAACAAAAGAAGAGTGTGAACGCTGTGTATTAGATGCTTTGGATGCAGGATATCGTGCCATCGATACTGCGCAGAGTTATTTCAATGAGGAAGAGGTCGGCAATGCGATTAAGAAATCAGGTATTCCAAGAGAAGAAATCTTTCTCACAACGAAAGTGTGGATTGAGCATTATGGCTATGAACAGACAAGAGAGTCTGTATTGGAGTCTATGAGAAAGCTACAGGTGGAATATCTGGATTTATGCCTGCTCCACCAGCCTTTCTCAGATTACTATGGAGCGTGGCGTGCATTAGAGGATCTCTATGAAGAAGGAAAGATTCGGGCAATCGGTATTTCCAATTTCTATCCAGATCGCATGGTAGATATTGCAAGCTTTGCAAGAATCCGTTCAATGGTAAATCAGGTGGAGACACATCCGTTGAATCAGCAGGTTGTAGCAAAAGAATACATGGACAAATACAATGTGCAGATTGAGGCATGGGCACCATTTGGCGAAGGCCGAGGAGGACTTTTTGAGAATACAGTTTTAAAGGAAATTGGTACAAAGTATGGAAAGACAACAGCACAGGTAATTCTCCGTTGGCATATTCAGAGAGGCGTGGTTGTGATTCCGAAGTCAACGCATAAAGAGAGAATGATAGAGAACCTGAATGTGTTTGATTTTACGCTTTCTGATGAAGATATGGAAAGAATTGCTGCTCTTGATACGAAGACAAGCTCGTTCTTCTCGCATTATGATCCGGCTATGGTGGAATGGTTTGTAAAGATGGTGGAAGAAAGAAAAAAACAGCACGACAGCTCAAAGGAAAAGAAGAGCTGGTAATCATCCGGAAGTGAAAGTGAGAATAAATATATGAAGATTACAGTAATTACATCAAGTGCCCATAGAAATGGTACAAGTGCTATGATGGCAGACGAATTTATCAAAGGGGCGCAGGAAGCAGGGCATGAGATTTTCCGATTTGATGCAGCATTTAAGAATATACATCCATGTATTGGATGTATGAAATGTCAGACAGGTGATAAGATCTGTGTATTCAAAGACGATATGCAGGAATTGAATCCACATTTGCTTGATGCCGATCTGATCGTATTGGTAAGTCCCATCTATTACTTTGATGTGAATGGTCAGATGAAAGTGACCATCGACAGATTCTTTGCCAATAACATGGCTTTATATGGAGCAACTAAGAAATTTGCTCTAATTACCACAATGTCAGATCCGGCCTTTGCAGCAGAAGGTGCAAATACTACATTTAAGCTGATTGCAGACCTGTATAAATGGGATGTGGCAGGGATCATCAATGCTGAAAATTCTGGTGATGTAGAGGCATTGAAAAAGACGGATTTCCAGATGAGAGCATATGATTTTGGAAGAAGTCTTTGAATTGTCCAATTCATAAATAAATAATATCGAGGCGATTATAGATCAGAAATGATTTGTATTCGCCTTTTTTCTATGTGCAAATGATGCTGTTATAATAGGACTAAATCAAGAGAAAACCAATAAACACAGGGGAAAGTCTAAGGGGAAGCTCATCTGTCAAACCTTTAGGAAAATCAAGGGATTGCGGATTTTTCAGTAACACAATATAATAAGATTTAAGTGTTAAAGATTTTAAGAAAATCCAATTAGAAGTTATAGGGAAGTTCACAACGGAATATAAGTTATTGAAGCTGATGGTGGAGCTATATCTGCCATCAGCTTTTGCATTTTACAAGAATGGCAAAAGTACAGACATTGTTGTAAATATGTCACTTGAAAATATTCAGCATAGTCCTTTAACAAGTGTAAATTATCGTTGAAAAGTAAAGTTTTTGCAAGCTTTTACAAAGAGCGTAGCAATGGATTCTTTATCCAAATTATTCTGATAATAAATTCCAAAAGCGGCATGAGGAGATTCCGTCCAATTCAGTACGAGTAAGGCATCATTATTTACAAAATGGTGTTCAGGAATCATTGTGTATCCAAGACCGGCAGAAGCAAGCCCTAAGGCTTCATGTGTGCTGCTGCAGATGATATTATCCAATTCATCATTAACCGGTAGGATTCGATATCCTCTGGAATAAAAGCTTTTCAATAAATAAGGTGGAATACTTAATATCTGACGATAGTTCCAGAGTTCTTTCGTTGTAATTTCTCTTGGCAGAGTTTCATTTTCTAAAAATGATTTGGCAATTTCATGGGATTTTGCCACAACACATAGAAAACCATTATCTGTAAGCTTCTTAAAGGTAATATTACTGTCATCAAATTTAGCATCTCGTATGCCAATTACAATATCTAACTGTCCTTTACTTAAACGGCTCAAATTTGCATCCGTCTGGTCGCAGATAAGTTCAGGGTTTAGTCGTTTTCCAATACCGTTATCGACAAGTACTTTTAATATTTCACTGATAAGATGAACCTGGCTGGGATCGGCGTATCCTATTTTAAGGGTGTTTCGCTCGGCTGTATAGTATGAACGAATCCAATCCTTACTATGATAAAAGATTTTTAACATATCTTTCGCTTCCGGAAGGAATTGTCCGCCAATGGGAGTCAGCGCAACAGACCTTGATGTTCTGTTAAAAAGAGATGCCCCTAATTCTTCTTCCATTGATTTAATCTGTTTTGATACCGCAGGCTGTGTCAGTCCAAGCTCTTCGGCAGTCTGCATAAAGTTCAGTGTCGAAGCCAGGCTGACAAAACATTCCAACTGATTTATATTCATAAAATATGTCCTCTCCAATCAATTCCATTTGGTTATAAATTATAGCATATATTCATTTCACAAACAAGGATAAGGTGTATATAATGTAATTGTAGCAAGGAACATTACCGCTAGATAAGCTGTAATTAAGAGCTACAACATATACCCAAAAGAAATGGTAACAAAAAAAGGAGGATAAACAATGGGACTTAACAAATTATTCGGATGGAGCAAAAAAGAGGCGGAACCTGCAGCAGCATGTGGAACAGCTTGCGGAGCAGGAGATAAGTCGGAAGAAAAGCCTGCAGCATGTGGAAGCGCTTGCGGAGCAGGAGACAAGCCAGAAGAAAAGCCAGCAGCATGTGGAAGTGCTTGCGGAGCAGGCGATAAGCCAGAGGAAAAGCCGGCAGCATGCGGAACAGCTTGTGGTGCAGGAGACAATCAGTAGAAAGTCAGAGATGGATGCTTTCCCTGGAGAAGCAATCAGATGGGAGATAGCTCCCATCTGATATGTGCTCCGGAAAGCATTTTAATCTTAAGCGTATTTCCCTATATGCTTGAGAAGAGAATCAAGACTCGTTTACGAGTCTTGGTGCCGGATTCGAGTCAGCTTTTGCTGATAATTACATATTCGAATCCGTGCACATCCTTGCGGAGCATATATCTCAGTGCGAGTTTCCTTGCACTGAGATATATCAAACAGATAGGGAAACACACTTAACAGACATTAAAATTAAGAGGAAAAATCCTCCCATCACCTAGAGGGGTTCGGATTTTGCTTCACAAAACAAGGAGGATTCGAAGATGAAATCATATTTTTCTTTTCAGTGGCATATTACAGATGACTGTGATCAGAGATGCAAACACTGTTATATATTCGCAGAGAATAACTGCAAGAAATTAGATTCTATGGATTGGGAGCAGATGCTTGAAGTAGTAAAGAATTGTGAGGATTTCTGTGAAACCTATGATAGAATCCCATACTTCTATATTACAGGTGGGGATCCAATCCTTCATCCACACTTTTGGGATTTGATGGATTTGATGAAAGAAAAAGGATATCCATTCACACTTATGGGAAATCCGTTTCATCTGACTGCAGATGTCTGTAAGCGATTAAAGGAATGTGGATGTCAGAAATATCAGATGTCGATTGATGGTTTGGAAGAAACGCATGACTGGTTCAGAAAGCCGGGTTCTTTCAAGACAACACTTGAGAATGTGAAACTCATCAATGATGCAGGTATCAGATCAGTGATTATGACAACAGTTTCTGGAAAAAATATTGATGAAGTACCGGGGATTATTGATGCGGTAGTGGAAGCAGGAGTCAATGTCTATGCATTTTCCAGATATTGTCCGACCAGTCAGGAAAAGGCAGATGAGAGCAACGAAAATTATATGACACCGGAACAGTACAGAAATCTTCTTGCAATCTGTGATAAGAAATTCGAGGAGTATAAGGCTGCCGGATGTCAGACTTATTTCAATAAAAAAGATCATCTCTGGACTTTATATGAATATGAAAAGGGAACATTCAAGATACCTGAAAATGTTGATCCTGATATGATCTATGGTGGATGCAACTGTGGTAACTGTCATATGACCATCACACCAAAGGGTGAGGTATTTGCCTGCAGACGTGTACAGAATAGTCTTGTTGCAAATGTCTATGAAGAGCGTCTGGCTGATGTCTGGGTGAACCAGATGGAGGATTACAGACAGTTTGACAAGTTTAAGAAGTGTTCAAAGTGTGAGTTAAAGGCATGGTGCAGAGGCTGTCCTGCTGTGGCAAGCGGTGCAAGGGGCGATTTTTATGACGCGGATCCGCAGTGCTGGAAGGAAGTAGATAAATCCTCTGCTCGCTGATAACAGCTCGCATTTTTCAACGAAAAACGAGGAGAATTAGAAATGACGAATATTGAGTTGACTGAGCGCAGCGAAGGATGTTTCTTGTCCGAAAGGCAAGGAGATGAGGCAATCGATAATTTAACATTTTTCAAATCGTTAAATTATGAGGACGGATTGGAAGTTGCTGTAAAGACATTGAAGAGATTTCCATTACAATATGGAACGACACTGGGACTTGACGGAAATCCGCAGGTCAGACCATTGGAATTTAAGTTTGAGGAAGATGGCGTTCTCTATTTTGATACCGTAGAATTTTATACCTCTTATAAAGAAATGCAGGCACATCCTACGCTGCAGCTCTGTGTTTGTGATCAGGAAACAATGACTTATGTTCGTATTGGTGGAACGGTAAACTTTACAAAGAACAAAGAAGTAATAGATCGGTGCTTTGAAAACAGTCCGGTACTTACCTCTCAGTTTGGAGAAAACAGAGATGTAGTGATTGGATATTACCTGACAGATACATGGGTTGAGTTCAATTCTTTTGCAGAGGGACTAAAGCCACATAAGTATGAATTGCAGAAAAAGATAAGTTAATCAAGAAGGAGGAATCGGAATATGACACAAACAACTATATCAGAAAAAATGAGGGCAGTGGTTCTCACAAAACCGACAGCACCAGAAGATGTAGTATTGACGGAAGTAGATGTGCCGAAAGTTCAGTCTGGATGGGTGCTTGTAAAGGTAAAGGCATTTGGACTTAACCATTCTGAACAGATTTTGAGACTTCATGAGATTGAAGCGGATTATATCAGAAAACCAATCATTCCGGGAATTGAATGTGTCGGAGAGATTGCAGATTCTTCCGATACGAATTTTGAGGTCGGTCAAAAGGTTGTGGCACTTATGGGCGGAATGGGAAGAAGTTTCAACGGAGGATACGCAGAGTATGCACTGCTTCCAGCGCATCATGTGTTTGCAATCGAAAGTAATCTGTCATGGAGAGAGATTGCAGCTATCCCAGAGACCTATTTCACTGCATGGGGAAGTCTGTTCGAGTGTCTGGATTTAAAACCGGAAGATACATTGCTTGTCCGCGGAGCAACCTGCGCCCTTGGATATGCTGCGATTCAGCTCGCAAAGGCGATTGGCTGCAAGGTCATCGCAACGACTCACAGAGAGGAAAAGCTATCTTTGCTTGAAGAAGCTGATCTTGCAGTTGTAGATGACGGGGATCTGAGGGGTAAAATCGAGCCTGTGACAAAGGTGTTGGAGCTTGTGGGAGCAAAATCGGTTCGTAACTCTTTGTTACTTGTAAAAAGACACGGTATTGTGTGCCATACAGGAGTTCTTGGAAATGTATTTACACTCGGTAATTTTGATCCGATCAAAGAGATTCCAAACGGCGTATATTTAACGGGATTTCATAGTAATTTCCCAACACAGGAGATTATGACGGATATTTTTGCTTTTTTTGAAAAATATGGGGTCTCTCCTAAAATGTGTGCAAGTTATAAATTTGATGATATTACCCAGGCGATGATTGCTATGGATCACCACAAGGTAAATGGCAAGATGGTAGTTGAAATGTGAGAAAGGTAAGGGGATAGGTATGGATTTAGCTACTTGTTTAAAGAAAATGCAGCTTGTGGGAGTACTTGCTTTTGCAACGGTTGATGAAGATGGTAATCCACAGGTGCGAAATATCAGTGCAATTCATTATGAAGAGGATGGAATCTATTTCTTCACTGCAAGAGGAAAGAACTTTTGCAAAGAACTTCTTGCCAATGGAAAAGTACAGATTTTGTGTTATACAAGATTCAAAGAGATGATTCGGTTAAGTGCGACGGTTAAACCATCTGCGGATGAAGAGCAGATAAAGTGGAGAGAGAAAATCTTTGAAGAACAGCCATATTTGGCAAATGTATATCCGGGAAATTCTAAGGATATTGGAATTATATTTGAAATCAAGGATGCAGATGTTGAATACTTTCATCTTGGTGTCAGACCAATTTTTAGAGAAAACTATGTACTTGGAAAAGGAAGGATTAAGAATAAAGGCTTTGAAATAACAGATGCCTGTATCACCTGTGGCAAGTGTAAGAAAAACTGTCCACAGCAGTGCATAGAAGAGGGAACACCATTTGTTATTATACAGGAGCATTGTCTCCATTGTGGTTATTGTTATGAAAATTGTCCGGTACAGGCGATCGTTGAAAGATAGTTATAAATGAAAAAAGGATGGTAGAAAGTAATGGGAGCAGAGGTAAAAACACATTTTAAAGTAGATAAATCAAAGTGTATCAAGTGTGGAAAATGTCGGAATGTCTGCTCTGGTATGGTGATAGAATACGATAAAGACGGTTATCCTTACATGAAGGAGTTTGAACGCTTTGGATGGAGAGGCTGTTGGAGATGTCAGCATTGTCTGGCAGTCTGTCCGCAGGGAGCTATCTCCATTTTTGATAAAGATCCGGAAGATTCCCTTCCACCTGCACCAAAAGAGATGGGGCGGTACATGGAACAGCTTATTACAAATCGCAGATCCTGTCGTAGATTTTTGGATAAGAATGTGGATTCTAAGATTATTGACAGTATTCTAAGTGCAATGCAGGCTGCACCAACAGGCGGAAACTCTTGTAATGTGGAATACACCGTAATAGATGATAAAGAGCGAGTAAAAGAAATCTGGGAGATTGCCTATGAAGCAATGGAGGCTAAGGCTAAAAAGCATGAGTATACCCACAGCTTTAGTGATTTCTTTTATAAAAAGATGAAGGAATCTGAGAAAACATTAAGGAAAGATGATTTACTGTTTTGCGGTGCGCCACATCTCTTCATTGCGCATGAAAAATGTGTTGGCAAATGGGCAGAGGACAGTAAGGTAAACTGCAATGTGGCAACCACATATTTTGAATTGCTATGTAATGCACATGGTCTTGGAACAACGATTATGAGCTATCTGGCAGAGGTATTAAATGAGCTTGTGCCAGCAGCTAGAAAAATGTTAAATATACCAGAAGATCATTATACAAAGCTGATAGTAGGATTTGGATATCCTGAAATCACATATGCAAGAGGAGTTCAGAAGGATAGGAAAAATAAAATCCATAGATATTCACAGATAGAAAAAGGTAGGTGTTCATATGCTTCTGAAATTTAAATCTAGGGAACAGGACAAAATAGAGCAGATAGAACAGTTAAAGCAGGCTTTACAGGAAGCTGATGCAATTATGATTGGCGCAGGAGCTGGCATGTCTACGGCTGCTGGATTTGTATATACAGGAGATAGATTCAAGCAGTATTTCTCTGATTTCGAGGAAAAGTACGGATTTCATGATATGTATACCGGTGGCTTTTATAACTACGATACGCTAGAAGAGTATTGGGGATACTGGAGTAGATATATTTATGTAAATCGCTATATGGATGCTCCAAAGAGTACATATTCTGATTTGTATCATTTGGTGCAAGATAAAGATTATTTTGTGCTTACCACAAACGTGGATCACTGTTTTCAAAAAGCAGGATTTGATAAGAAACGCTTGTTTTATACACAAGGTGACTATGGATTATTTCAATGTAGTGAGCCATGCCATGATGAAACCTATGAAAATGAAGAAATGATACGTCAGATGATTCTTTCACAGGGATATGTCATTGATGAGAAAGGCAACCTTACAGTACCAGAGGGAGTCACATTGAAAATGACAGTGCCAACAGAGTTGATTCCAAAATGTCCAAAGTGTGGAAAACCGATGACGATGAATCTTCGTGCGGATGACACATTTGTTCAGGATGATGGCTGGTATCAGGCAAATGATTGTTATGAGGATTTTGTTCGCAGACATAAGGAGATGAATATTCTTTATCTGGAACTTGGAGTAGGCTTTAATACTCCGGGAATCATTAAATACAATTTCTGGAATTTGACAAATCACAATCCGAAAGCTACTTATGTGTGTCTAAATTTCGGACAGGCATATGTACCGGGAGAAATTCAGAATAGATCAATCTGTATAGATGGAGATATTGATGCTGTATTAAAGAAGATAATTCCGGTATAATTTCTTGCATATTACAGAAAGAATTTGATATGTCGGTCTAAGAAATCGGGCATAGCAAGAAATTGCATATGGGAAAATTCTGTGGCCGATATTTATGCTGATTGCCAATGCAGGTATTAAAGGGACTGGTGGTATGGTAATTACTAAGCCAATGAATCCGATTACTTTACTTGATATTTTCAATGCCGTAGAGCCTCTTGAGAATGGACAACGTTTCCATTTTTATGAAAATCCAGGCACAGCCTGTCCAGTTGGGTGAAATATTCATGCCGGGCTGGAGGATAAGCTTTTTTCCATACAGTCAGCTATGGAAGATAAGATGAAGCGTATTACCTTGGAAGACGTTGTAAAGGAGACGCAAGCTTTTATAGCAAAAGAAGCGTAGTAGATTAAAAACACAGTAAAAGATGAGCCTTGATGACATTGCAGAAATGCTTTGTATTCAAGGCTTTTTATTTTCTGCAGATATGTGAGAAAAAATAATGTAACCATTGAAATTACAACAGAAATATGATAAAGTTACATTGTAATAGATGTAATAAACAAGATTACAATAAATAAAGAAAAGGAGCGCAGAGACATGGATCAGAATACCAAGGATTTTTTAAAAATATTGGTGGAGGATATTCACTCTACCACCATAGCCACAATAGATGAGGATGGCAGACCACTTACCAGAGTGATTGATATGATGCTGTGGGATGAGCAGGGGGTATATTTTCTGACTGCAAAGGGTAAAGCATTTTATAGACATCTCATGGAGCAGAAATATATCTCTCTGTCCTCGATCAAAGACAAGAGATCTATATCTTTGCGTGGAAATATAGAGAATATAGGCAGTGAGAAACTGGATGAGATTTTCGAGAAGAATACTTATATGCAAGGCATCTATCCGGATGATACAAGATCTGCCCTAGAAGTATTTAGATTTTATAAGGCAAGCGGAGAATTCTTTGACATCAGTGATCCAAAGAATGTGACAAGAGGAAGTATTGTCATAGGAGAGGCTGAGCAGAAGATAAACGGATACTATGTAGGAGATGCCTGCATTGGATGTAAGTTATGCTATTCCGTATGTCCGCAGAAGTGTATCGACATTTCTAAGAAACCGGTAGTTATTGACCAGAGCCATTGTCTGCATTGCGGCAGATGTGCAGAAATCTGTCCAAAGCAGATAATTAGAAAGGTCGGATAAGATAGTCGTTACAGTTTTTTTAAAATAATTTCGATGTAACTATTGACATTACAACAATAACGTGATATAGTTACATCATCAAAGATGTAACACGCAATATTACAACAAATGTATTTAAGGAGGACAAACACATGAAATTAGCAGTAGTAGCAGCAAACGGAAGAGTAGCAAACAAGGTTATCGCAGAGGCAACAGGCAGAGGAATTGAAGTAACTGCTTTCGGTAAGGGTGACAATAACACCGCAGCAACCACTTATGTTCAGAAAGATTTATTTGACATTACAAAGAAAGATCTTGCAGGATTTGATGCAGTAGTAGACGCAGCAGGTGGCTGGACAGCAGAAACAGTTGGAGTTATCCCAGCAGCTGCGAAGCACATCGCAGGACTGGTAGAAGGAACAAAGACTCGTCTTGTTGTTGTAGGTGGAGCTGGTAGCTTATTTGTAAATCCTGAGAGAACAGTAACTGTTGATATGGGAGCAGACTTCCCTACAGATTGGCTTCCAATCTCACATGCACATGGTGAGGCACTGCAGTTCCTTAGAGACAGCAAGGATCTTAAGTGGACATACATTTCACCAGCAGCTGATTTTCAGGCGGATGGCGCAAGAAGCGGTGAGTACACACTAGCAGGAGAGGACTTTACTTTAAATAGTAAAGGTGAGAGTACACTTAGCTATGCAGATTACGCAATCGCACTTGTCGATGAGATCGTATCCGGGAACCATATCAAGGAAAGAATCTCAGTTGTAAGCAAGTGATCAAATTCCTCACCGGCAGTAAAGTCTGCAACCTTTGTGAAAAGGATGAATCGGTGCAATTCCGATACCGACGGTATAGTCCGGATGAGAGAGGATAGGCTTGACGCCCGATGAACATAAGAATCATTGGGCGTTTGTGCTATCCCGGAAAGGGAAAGAATATGACAACACAGAAAATTTCTGTAAATAAAACAGAAAGAAAATTAAATACCAGAAAAATTACATCAACAGCAATGCTCGCAGCGATATCTTTTGCATTGGCATTTATAGAGATTCCAATTCCATTATCACCATCTTTTGCAAAGTTTGATTTATCAGACTTGCCAGCTTTGATTGGAGCATTTGCATTTGGACCACTTGAAGGCTTAATGATAGAGCTTATCAAGAATCTGCTGGGATTATTATCTTCAAATACAGGCGGTATCGGAGAATTTGCGAATTTCTGTATTGGCGTATTACTTGTAGTTCCGGCAGGTTGGATTTATTAAGAAGCAAAAAACGAAAAAGAGAGCATTGCTTGGCTGTATTATAGGAAGCATATGTTGTGGTATTGCAGCTGCGATACTAAACTATTTTGTATTACTTCCAATGTATACGATATTTATGCCAATGGATCAGCTTATTAATGCTTTCACAGCATTTATTCCATTTATCAAAACAAGGCTTGATGTTGTATTATTCAATGCTTTGCCGGCAAATATTTTGAAAGGTGCAATTATTTCAGTGGTTACGATGTTAATTTATAAATCGTTATCGCCATTGTTAAAGGAATTAAACAGATAAAAACGAGAGGTGACTAAGATGGATTTTAGAGATATTTCAAAGAAGAGAATTACAGTAAGAAAATTTGATCAGAGACCAGTAGAAAAGGAAAAGGTAGATTTGATCCTTGAAGCAGGGCGTTGGAGTCCAACCGCTGTTGACTACCAGCCACAGAGAGTGCTTGTGTTGAACCAGCCGGAGCAGCTGGATAAAGTAAGAGAATTCTGTACGTTTGGATATGATAAAAAATATGTAGAGCTTACCGAAGAATGTGATACCAAGGATCACAAGAATAATGTCTATTATTATGGAGCACCGCTGGTTCTTATGGTCTGCTACGATAAAGATGTGTGCTGGAAGCATCCGCAATCGGGAGAAGCAAGTGGTTCTACAGATGCTACAATTGTTGCAACACATATGATGCTTGAAGCTGCAAGTATTGACCTTGGAACGGTGTGGATCAGCTACTTTGATAAGGATAAGGCTCGTAAGCTGTTAAATATACCAGAGAACTATGAGATCCTTTGTATGTTGTATATTGGTTATCCGGCAAAGGATTTTAAGCCGAATCCAATCATGTCAGGGAAAAGATTTCCGATTGAGCATACGTGTTTCGATAATGATTTTGCAGTACCATATAAGACAGAATTTTTTGAGGAAGCACCACGTAATCCATTTGAAAATAATAAGTAAGCAGAAATCAGTCCCTTACAGAGCTGAAAACTTTGTGAGGGAAATTTTTATAAACAATTTTACTGTAACTATTGACGTTACATCAATGAGATGATATGTTAAATGTAATAAAGATGATTACAACAAAAAGCATAGATTAGATATGGAGGTAGCAAAATGACACAGGCAGAAAGAAGACAGTATTTAATTCGATTTTTATTAAATGAAACAGAAAAATATAAGGATCTGGTAGTACCGGAAACAAGTGGCGAGCAGAAGATGTTACTTCGATCACTCTTTAATGTACGCATGCCAAAGGATGTACCGGATGAATTCCTTCGTATTCAAGATGAATACTTGCAGGAAGAGAACAGACAGAAAGGAATCACAGATTATAAGGATCTTACACCAGTGGAAGATGGTATCTATCTTTGGCAGGGAGACATCAGTTCTTTAAAGGTTGGAGCAATCGTAAATGCAGCAAATTCACAGATGCTTGGATGCTTCTATCCAAATCATAAGTGTATTGATAACTGTATCCATACATTTGCAGGTATTCAGCTTCGCAGAGCTTGTAAGGATATTATGGTAAAACAGGGGCATGAAGAGCCAACAGGAAAAGCAAAGATTACACCTGCTTACAATCTTCCGAGTGCGTATGTCATTCATACGGTGGGACCGATTATCTATGGCAATGTAACAGGAAAAGATGAGCAACTGCTGGCATCCTGCTATAGATCTTGTCTTGAGATAGCAGATGAGAATGGTGTAGACAGTATCGCATTTTGCTGTATCTCAACGGGAGAGTTCCATTATCCAAATGACCAGGCTGCAGAAGTAGCAGTTCAGACAGTAAGAGATTATAAGGCGGAAACAGGCAGCAAGATTGATGTGGTATTCAATGTATTTAAGGATATTGATTTGGAGATATACAGTGAACTTCTTAGATAAGAGAAAACGTAGAGCTAATCATCCGATGAATGACTGTCAACAGCAGCTGGATTCTCCTACAGCAGAGAAAGATTTAATCTGTACTTTTCTGACTTTGCAAAGAAGTATGGAATCAGAGATATGTATCTTTAGATGCCAATGAGTTTTACTTAATACACCAGACGGAACTATCAACCTTAAAACAGGAAAACAGAAATCGCATGATTCTAAGGATTTCATCACACGGTAGGACCGATTATTTATGGCAATGTGACAAGACAGGACAGAGAACTTCTAGCGTCGTGTTACCGTTCGTGCCTTGCACTTGCAGATGAAAATGGCGTTGGCAGTATCGCCTTTTGCTGCATTTCCACAGGAGAGTTTCATTATCCAAATGAATTGGCAGCCAAAGTTGCCGTGGAGGCAGTCAGAGCCTATAAGCAGGCCTATTTTATTGCGTAACTTTATTCAACAATAACTGGCATAAATCTTGGTCATTTTCCAGATTAAGCAGTGCTAAAAAGCTAGATATAATGGTTTCATTGAAAAATTCGATACCGTTTTGCGTATTAACATCATGGGTCATATAGTAAATCTGAAAAGAAGTAAATGCATCTGCGTATATGGTTGCGTCAGGTGTATTGATTTTAAACAATGCCTGTACGGGAGATGCTAATTGTTTAGAATATTTTCGAATAATAGTCATACGCAATATGCGTATCGTGTATTGGAAAATGAGCAGCCCCCGGCTGGCTTTATGGGGTAAAAAGGGAGCAGCAACAATTTATGCCAATAAGAGTTCATTTTGCTTAAGAAACAATTGTTTCAGCAATTTGCGGGAATTGATAAAGTACAATCCGATAAAATGATGCAAAGCACTGTTACAGGAGCAGCGGTTAAAGAAGTGGCAATATGGCCGGAATTGGCAATTGCATGGCTTTCTGCTCTTCATGAAAATAAGGCTTAGTATGGAGGAAGAGGTTTTGTGTTTACACCTTGACAAAATATCAGTTTATTGTTATTTTTAGTTATAAGTTCATCGGAGGTACCGATTCAGTTAGAAATCAAGGACCGGAGAAGATGCAGGTTGAGATGCCTGACACCTTGTCTGGTTCTTTTTCCATTTATAAGAGATGAAAAGAGGATTCTTATAAATTATAAACGAGAAAATAGGAGGAGTGAAGAATCATGCAGCTACAGTTGGAAGAATTAGAAGAAATAGATGTTTCGGCATTTGTTGCGGATATGCAGCAGGCATTTCAGGTGGGAGCAGAGTTAGAGGGAGATTCCTATGAGGAGGCACTTCCCAAAGCACATATTATGGAATCTTTGCATAAAAAAAGTTCTAAAGCGATGAAAGTAATGAAGGATAATCAGATGGTTGGTGGAGTTATTCTTGATTTTGATAAGCAAGATACGGTTGGATATTTGGAGTTTCTTTATGTCAAGGTAGGAATGCAGGGACAGGGAATCGGTAAAACAATCTGGAAGTTAATTGAAGCTAGTAATCCGAAAATAACCAAATGGGAGACATTTACACCGTATTCGTGGAAACGAAATATACATTTTTATATAAATGTGTGCGGATTTCAAGCAGTAGAATTCTTTCATGCACATCATTTCGAGAATGATCCGGAGCATGCAGGTGAAGAATATTTCCGTTTTGAAAAATATATAAGCAGATAAAGAGAAGGAGCGTAATTTATGCAGAATGATAATCGTACAAATGCACAGAAAATTAATGATTGGTTAGACGAATGTGTGCAGCAGTCGGGAACCTTTTTTCTTACAACAATTGATGGGAATAGACCAAAATCCAGACCGATTAGTTTTCATATGTTAAAAGATGAAATCAATTATTTTGGTGTGGGAGAGATGAAAGAAGTCTATCGCCAGATGCAGGAGAACCCATATGTGGAAATCACAGGCTTAATGGGAGAAGGAAAACAGTTTATACGCTATTATGGCAAAGCGGTATTTGAGACAGGAACGGAATTAGCAAAAGAAGCATTGGCGATGCCGGGATATCCGGTGATGAAGAAGGTCTATGCAGAAGGGACAGGGCATGTTTTTGGGGTGTTTCATCTGGAAGAAGCTGTATGCGAACGTCGCGCAATGATGGCCGTTATTGAAACAATAAAAATGTAATTATAAGGATATTTGTATTCTTTATAGGAATAACTGGTTATAAAATATAACTATTGGACGTGGAGAATATTTGTATTTATACTAAAATCGTAAGAATGTAAATATTTTATTGATATTTTGCTTTCTTTTACAGAATATAAAAATGGTTGTAAGAGTACGATGTTGGAAATTGCAATATATTTATGAAATGATTTGAATGAAAAGAAAGGATGAAATGAAAATGTACGAAGTATTAAATACAATTAACGCTCCGGAAGATGTGAAAAAATTAACAAATGAGCAGTTAGAAACATTAGCAGTCGATGTAAGAGAGGCGTTGTTTAACCGACTGACAAAGATTGGTGGGCATTTTGGCTCAAATTTTGGAATGGTTGAGACAGAAATTGCAATGCATTATGTGTTCAACTCACCAGAGGATAAATTTGTTTATGATGTATCTCATCAGGCATACACCCATAAGATGCTGACAGGCCGTAAGGCAGGGTATATAGATGATGCACATTTTTCAGAGGACAGCGGTTATACCAATCCGGAGGAATCAGAACATGACTTCTTTAATATTGGGCATACATCAACATCTATTTCGCTTGTAACAGGTCTTGCAAGAGCCAGAGATATGAAGGGCGGCAAGGAAAATATTGTTGCAATTATCGGGGATGGTTCGCTCTCAGGTGGAATGGCATTTGAAGGACTTGATGTTGCCGGTTCTGAAATCAACTCCAACCTGATTATTGTCCTGAATGATAATGAACAGTCAATCTCAGAAAATCACGGTGGTGTTTATGAGAATCTTGCAGAATTAAGACGTACCAATGGACAGGCTGAAAATAACATTTTTAAGGCTTTTGGTTTGGATTATATTTATGAAGAAAATGCAAATGATATTCAGGCAATGATTCAGGTATTTGAAAAAGTAAAGGATGTTGATCACCCAATCGTCGTGCATATTCATACACAAAAGGGAAAAGGCTACAAACTTGCAGAAGAGAATCGTGAAGCATGGCATTGGGCAGTTCCATTTAATCGTGAGACAGGTGTTCCTACAATTTCTTTTGGCGAAGATTATACTTCGATTACAGGAGAATATTTATTAAAGAAGGCAAATGCAGATAAAGATGTACTTTTAATTACACCGGCGATGCCAACTTCATTTGCATTGCCACGTGCTGAGCGTGATGCATTGGGCAATCAGTATATTGATGTAGGAATTGCAGAAGAACAGGCGGTAGCGATGGCAGCAGGTGCAGCAAAGCGCGGTGCAAAACCGGTGGTACTTACGAATATGACATTTTTGCAGAGAGTATATGACCAGATTTCACATGATGTATGTATCAACAATTTGCCGGTAACATTTGTTATTAATTATACAAACTTTGATGGTCTTACAGATGTGAGCCATTTGGGGATTTTTGGGATTTCAATTTTCTCTCATATTCCAAACTTACTTGTGCTTGCACCAACATGCAGGGAAGAATATCTTGCCATGTTAGAGCAGTCCATTGACCAGAAAGATAGACCGGTACTTATTCTTATTCCTGGTGGAGCTGTGATTGAAAATCAGACATTTGCAGAACTTGGTGATGTGACAAAGTATCAGTGTGCAGTAAAAGGTTCAGAAGTTGCAGTCCTTGCACTCGGAGATTTTTATGCAAAGGGTGAAGCCTTAGCGGAAGGACTAAAGAAGGAACTCGGACATGATATTACCCTTATTAATCCAAGAAATGCATCAGAACTGGATGGAGAAACATTAAAGGGATTAGAAGCAGACCATAAACTTGTTGTGACATTAGAAGATGGTATTGTTGACGGTGGTTTCGGTCAAAGAATTGCATCTTTCTATGGAGCAAGTGATATGAAAGTCTTAAATTATGGTTTAAAGAAGAACTTTTATGACCGCTACAATCCGGATGCATTGTTAGAAGAACTTGGAATGACCGTTGCGCATATGGTTGCAAGCGTGAAGAACATTTTAAAGTAAATTGTATATAGATACTTAGAGAAGAAAGCTGTTAGGGGTTCCTTAACAGCTTTCTTTATTTTGTAGGGAATATTGTTTTATTTTCACGTTTGATACAGTTTTTGTCGAAAAACGGGTGATACAGGATGTTTTAAACGATACGAAAGCGGTATAAATACTAGATGATAACGTTTTCATATTTTGGAAATAAATTCAGTAAGATAAACAATTTTATGTCACTTTAATGCACGAAAAACAGAGTGATTCATAATAAATTCTATAAAACGTGAAAACGTTTTCTTTTTTTGGCATTGTTTCTTTTGGAACGCATGAATATAATCCTATTAAACCTAGCAAATAAATATGAATTAAACCGCAGCGGAAATGTTGACAGCTACAATAAGCACATTTTTGATTGGAAGAATTCGGATTTGTCAGGAAATAAAGTAGGGAAGGAGAAGGTTTTAGATGGATTTCGTTTGAAGAAAGATTGAGATAGACGAAACCTACATCTGAAATCAAATAGAAATTATGAAAAAGAAAAAATTATTCGCTTTGGCATTGACAGCAACATTAGGAGTTAGCTCTTTGGTAGGATGCACAAAACAGGCAGCAGATACATCAAAAGATTCTAGTGTGGAGATTACAAATGTTTCCTATGATCCAACCAGAGAATTATACAAGGAGTATAATGAAGTTTTTTCAAAATATTGGAAGGAAAAAACAGGTCAGGAAGTATCAATTGTACAGTCACATGGAGGTTCTGGTAAGCAGGCGTTAGAGGTTGCGAATGGCTTAGAGGCAGATGTCGTGACATTGGCATTAGAAGGTGATGTAGATGCAGTCAAGAATGTAGGATTGATTGAGGATGGATATACATCGGAATTTGACCTCGATAGCTCACCATATACCTCTAGTATTGTTTTTCTTGTAAGAAAGGGAAATCCTAAAAATATTTTAGATTGGAATGATTTATTAAAGACAGACGTAGGAGTCATTACACCAAATCCGAAGACATCCGGAGGTGCGCGTTGGAATTATCTTGCAGCGTGGTATTATTTTGAGAAACAGGGACTTTCAGAAGATGCGATTTTACAAAATATGAAGACGTTATTTGCCAATGTACTTGTATTAGATTCCGGGGCAAGAGGTTCAACAACGTCTTTTGTTGAAAATAAGCAGGGAGATGTGTTAATTGCTTGGGAAAATGAAGCATTTCTTTCCTTAGAAGAACATCCGGATGAATATGAAATTGTTGTACCTTCCGTTTCTATTTTATGCCAGCCGACGGTTGCGATTGTAGATGAAATCGTTGACAACCGTGGAACAAGAGCAGTTTCGACAGAGTATCTTTCTTATCTGTATTCTGATGAAGCACAGAAAGTTGAGGCAAAATGGTATTATAGACCGTCTAACCAGATCATATTAAAAGAATTTGAATACAAGGGAAATTCTAATGTGATTACATCTGTTCCGTCAGATAAAAAATGGATTGTGACAAATCTGGATTTAACAGATATTAAGCATTTTGGCGGCTGGACGGCAGCGACAGAAAAGCATTTCAAGGAGGGCGGTTTGTTTGATTCGATTTACGAAAAAAAGTAAAAATATTATTCCGGGATTTGGATTGTCTTTGGGGATTACACTCACGATTTTGAGCTTTATTGTAATCATTCCATTGATATCGCTTGTGATATTTACAGCAAAAATGTCGTTATCTGATTTCATTCATGTTGTCACAAGACCACGTGTATTAGCCAGCCTGAAAGTGAGCGTAAGTACAGCATTTGTGGCATCTGTAATCAATGCAATATTTGGCGTGCTATTAGCATGGATACTGGTGCGATATGATTTTCCATGGAAGAGATTATTAGATGGACTGATCGAATTGCCATTTGCATTGCCGACAGCAGTAGCAGGGATTGCAATTACCCACTTAACCGTTACAAACGGTTGGGTGGGAAGTATCTTTGATAAAATTGGGATTAAGATTGCATATACGAAGGTTGGAATTACGGTTGCACTTATATTCATTGGAATTCCATTTATTGTAAGAACAGTCCAGCCGGTATTAGAGACACTGGATAAAGATTATGAAAATGTAGCATCGGTTTTGGGGGCATCTAAAATACAGATATTCTTTCATGTGATACTTCCGGAAATTTTGCCATCAATCATTGCCGGAACAACGATGGCATTTGCAAGATGTTTAGGAGAGTATGGAAGCGTTGTGTTTATTGCAGGAAATACGCCGTATGAAACGGAGATTACCCCGTTGCTGATTATGTCGGAACTTCAGGAATATGACTATACTTCGGCAACAGCAATTGCTTTGGTTATGTTGGTTATTGCATTTGCAATTCTATTCTTTAATGCAGTTATACAGCATCGGACAGCAAGGATTGTTTGCGCAAGATAGCTGTTAATATGAAAATATGGCAATGTTGATGATAAGGAGGGAAATTTGAAATGGAAAAACAATCTAAGGTGCGAATGACACGCAGTGAGCAGATTGTAAAATGGATTTTGGTTATACTCGGAACGGGATTTGTATTTACTATGTTGGTGTTGCCGCTCATCTATGTATTGGCGACCGCATTTCGGCAGGGAATCGGGGCATTTGTATCTGCCGTTACAGACCGATATGCATTAAAATCCATTGAACTTACAGTATATGTTACAGTGATTACATTGATTGTAAATGTGATTTTTGGTATATTTGCTTCATTTTTACTGACAAAATATAATTTTATTGGAAAGCGTTTTATCTCCACGCTGATTGACTTGCCGTTGGCAATTTCTCCAATCATTGCCGGGTTGATTTTTTTATTGACATTTGGAAGAAGCAGTTTTCTGTATCCGTATCTGCGGCAGTTTGGAGTGAAAATCGTATTTGCAGTACCGGGAATTGTTCTTGCAACAATTTTTGTGACATTTCCATTTATTTCAAGAGAATTGATACCGGTATTGAATTCGATAGGAAAGGATGAAGAAGATGCAGCAGCACTGATGGGAGCGGGATTTTTTAAAATCTTTCGTGAAATCACATTTCCTCATATCAAATGGGCATTTTTGTATGGTGTGGTATTGAGTACGGCAAGAGCATTGGGAGAATTTGGTGCAGTTTCTGTACTTTCAGGACATTTAAGAGGAAGAACGAATACGATGCCGCTGCATATCGAGGTAACATATCAGGCATTCGATTTTACCGGTGCATTTGCAATGTCAAGTATATTGGTAGCAATGGCACTGATTATTCTTGTTGTTAGAAATGTGCTGGAATATCGGAGTAAGAAATATCAATCGTAAGGTGATAAATGTGGGAGGAATGATTATGGCAGAAGAGTATGTAAAATTAGTCGGTGTCAATAAATATTTTGGAGATTTTAAAGCATCGGATAACATTGATATATCCATTGAAAAGGGAAAATTAATTGGGCTTTTGGGTCCTAGTGGAAGCGGTAAGACGACCATATTAAAGATGCTTGCAGGACTTGAAGATGCAGATTCAGGAGATATCTATATCGGTGGAGAAAAAGTGAATCAGGTCAAGCCCAGTGAAAGAGGAATCGGTTTTGTATTCCAGAATTATGCGTTATTTCGGTATAAAACGGTTTATGAAAATATTGCATTTGGTTTAAAAATTGCAAAATGGAATAAAGCAGATATTAAGAATCGTGTGATGGAATTAATTGAACTGGTTGGGTTAAGAGGATTTGAAAAGAGATATCCAAGTCAGCTATCGGGCGGTCAAAGACAGCGAGTTGCATTTGCAAGAGCGATTGCAACGGAGCCGAAGCTGCTCTTATTAGATGAACCATTTGCAGCGGTGGATGCCAAGGTACGTAAAGAACTTCGGGCATGGCTGCGCGAGCTGATTACAAAGGTAGGAATTACAAGTATTTTCGTAACCCACGATCAGGATGAAGCAACAGAAGTAGCAGATGAGATTATTATTATGAATCGGGGAAGAGTAGAGCAGATAGGAAGTCCGGTAGAGATTTATAACAATCCGAAGACACCGTTTGTTGCAGAATTTCTAGGAGAAAATGTAAAGGTCAGTCACGTAGAGGATATGAGAGGTTTTGAAGGAATTGCACATGCTGCCCTAATTCGTCCGGAATATGTTGTAATTAGTAAGAAAAATGAGCTGGTCAGATATCCGGCATCTACAGAAGAAGGAGAAGTTATAAAAAGCGTCTTTCGTGGAAGTCTCATAGAAGTAACAGTCAGACTGCACGGTCAGGAACTGATTGGATACAGACAAGTCAGCCAGCCATTGTTGCACGATGGAGAAAATGTCAATATATTTATTCAGAAAATGAATATTATTGATGAAAATACAGCATATGTGGTGGAAAATGAGACAATAACAGCAGCAGAGAGTTTGGTAATTTAAAGAAATCATGGAATTAATATTGCAGGATCCCCCCAGACCGTCATGCAGACAGTCTAGGGGGATTTTACACATAATTTGCTTTTGTGAAAGAATTCTAATTGTTAATTTATATGTTTTCTATAATCATACTATGTATGGTTTCTGATATCTCCTTTACCTCATTTTCAATCAATGTATTTAGTTTTTTACTATTATTTGCAAGTTTTCCAACTTCCTGCGCAACAACAGCGAATCCTCTACCCATGTCTCCGGCTCTTGATGCCTCAATGGATGCATTGAGCGCAAGAATATTCTGCTTCTGCTGAATACTATTCAAATTTTTCGTATCGTTGATGATATTACCAATTAGCTGTTCACATTTTTTGACGCCAGTAGTCAGTTTGGATAACAATTCGTTGTTATATTTTTCATTATAGCTTGTATTAATGAAATTATTTAATACTTCTCCAAGTAATGTTGCAGAAGCAAAAATGGCTTCTTCCGATCTTACATTTACTTTATGAAGTGCATTAATATATTCATCTTCATTTACACCAATTTCTTTTGCAACGTTTCTAAAACTTTCCTCATCTGGATCATTTGGAAGAACTTGACCACCAATAACGGAGCCGACTTTTTCATTGCCAATCATGAGTGGAATACCAAAATCAATTAATCCAGCATGACAATGATAAACACCTTGACCTTCGGCATCGCATTTTTCACATCTTCTGCAGCCTTCCTTACTACCTCGTGTAAGTTTTATACAAAAATCAGTAAAATTATAACATTCTGAAATATATGTGCCATCTGCACCAACGGCAACAGTTGCCAGACCGGTAGCTTTTGCCCAGTTTGACATAATTTCTTCAAATTTTTTCATATCCGTAAAATCAGCAATATTCATACGAGTGATCCTTTCATAATTGATTCATATATGTTTTTTGTATAGTCTGATTTTATACTTTATGTTAGACAAAGTCAATTAAATTGTGTATAAAATTTAAAAGAAATAATAAAATTGTTAAAAACAAAAAGTAAAATATTTTGAAATATAAATTCTATAAACATAAATATAATAAAAATTTCATTTTTTATATCCCGATAAAAATGTTAAAATACAAGTAGATGTTCAAATGAAGCGAATTGTTTGGATGTCTATTTTTGTGTATACAGATAAATTAGCAAATACGAATGAAAGAAGGATAAAAAATGGTTGTATCACTGATATTACAGATTATTGAATTGGCACTTTGTATTATTGCCGGCTGGGCTGTTGTAAAGTTTGGTGTGTTAAAGAGTACCGATTCCAAGCCGATGTCATTTCTGACATTATATGTGATTATGCCGTGTATGCTGTTTTATGCATTTCAGATTGAATTTACGAAGCAGGTAAGAAATGGACTGTTATTGTCCGTTGTGTTAGCGGTTATTGTGCATATTTGCTTGATAATTGGCACATTCTTACTAAGAAAATTTTTTAAGTTAGATGCTTTAGAGCAGTTAAGCATAATGTATTCGAATGCAGGCAATCTCATTGTTCCGATTGTAACGAGTCTTTATGGACCGGAATATGTAATTTACAGCAGTGGATTTTTGATGGTTCAAATTGTATTGTTGTGGTCCCATGCAAGAACGATTATTAGCGGAGAGAGACAGGTTCAGGTAAAAAAGATGATTATGAATCCGAATATGATTGCGATTATATTCGGATTGATTGTATTGCTTTTTCGAATTCCTGTGCCACAGGTCGTATTAAATGCAACACATTCAATGGGGGCGATGGTAGGACCATTGTGTATGATTATTGCCGGAATGTTAATTGCAGATTTAAAATTAGAGGATTTTAAAAGATTTCGGCGATTGCCATTCGTTTTATGTTTTAGGCTGCTTCTTGTTCCAGTGTGTGTATTATTTCTGATTCGAGGACTGAAAATGGTGCTGCCAATACAGGGATTTGATGCCGTATTTTTGATTGTATTTTTAGCAACGATTACACCGACAGCATCGACAGTTACGCAGTTTTGCCAGATATATGATAAGAATTCAGAATATGCCAATATGATTAATTTGGCAGGAACATTGCTTTGTATTATAACGATGCCAATTATGGTATGGTTGTATTTATTGTAAATTTGAGTGTCACCGCTTTTTCTGATTGTTGCTATTGCAACAGATAAAAATGAAAAGAACCGATAAACTTTCGTATATAAATAGTGGATGTTAAGTATGAAATTGCATGGAAAACGTATGGAATAGGAGAAAATATATGAAGTTAGATTTTATGGAAATGTTGTATGCGTTGTCGTTGGCATTGGATATGGTAGAAAATGAGGCGATTAAAGGTGCAAAATTAGGACATGGGAAAAGAGTGGGATATTTATGTTACCTTATGGGAAAGAAAGCCGGATTGGATATGGATGAAATTCGTGATTTGGTTGGATGTGGAATTCTTCATGATAATGCATTGACAGAATATTTTAAACAAAAATATGGAGATTTACATAAATATCAGGGAAGTGTACTAGATAATATTTTGGACAATGATGCTAATGGAACGGGGAATATACAGGAAGATAGTCTGGTAAAGCATTGCATTATTGGAGAGCGCAGAATGAAGTATTTGCCATTTCATACAAATGTAGATACGGTTCTTTTATATCATCACGAGAATGCGGATGGCTCCGGTCCGATGGGAAAGAAAGCTGATGAAATCACGTTGAAGTCGCAAATACTAAGACTTGCCGATCGTATAGATATATTTTTTGATTTAACAGATGTGAATTCTTATACGATGGAGGATATTACGGAATTTGTGAAATCAAAAAAGAACTGTTGGTTTAGTGAACAGGCTGTACAATATTTTTTAGATGGTGTTACATATGAGGATTTTGTTTATTTAAAAAATCATTCTCCGGAAGAATTTTTAAGGACACATATTCATGTAAAAATGGAAAATTATTCTGATTATGAAATTAGAGGAATTGCCCGTTTCTTTGCAGAAGTCATAGATTACAAATCATCGTTTACAAAAAATCATTCACTTGGCGTGGCACAAATAGCAGAAACAATGGCAGAATTTTATGGATTTGATGCAGAAAAAAAGATTCGTTTCTATATGGCAGGTGCATTACATGATATTGGTAAATTATTGGTACCAACAGATATTTTAGAAAAGCCGGGAAAGTTAGAAAAAGAAGAGTTTTTTCTTATGAAAAATCATGCATCGGCAACATATAGAATATTGCGGCAGATTCATGGAATAGAAGATATTACGGAGTGGGCGGCGAATCATCATGAAAAGTTAGATGGTTCTGGGTATCCGAGAGGACTTACAGAAAAAGAATTAACTTTTGAAGATAAATTGATGGCGTGTATTGATATTTATCAGGCATTAAGGGAAGACAGACCATATAAAAAAGGTATGGATGCGCAACAGATTAGAAATATTATGTATGATATGGTACAGAAATTGAAGATAGATAGAGAGATTACTGCAGATTTGTTAAAGTTGTGTTGTGATTAGATAAATTAACCGGAAAGAGGTGGTGGCTTATGAGTAAAGTAAGAAGCTGGCAAAAGAATTTAAGTAAAGAAAAGCTATTACTCATTCGTCTCGTGATATCTAGTATTTTTCTGTTTATGGTTGTGTTTTTTGAGTATAAATGGATTACGTTAAGTGTTGCAAAGACGACACAACAGAGTATGCTTGAAATCAAAAAGTCCGAGTTGAGTACAGCAGTTGGCAATTATATTCGTGTCCTAAATTTTGAGAAAGAACATTACATAGAAGAACATCCGCAGGTGACAGAGGAAGAAGTGAAAACGTACTTATATCAGTCACTGAGAAACTGGATTTATACGGAAGAGTTTCCAGATGGCTCTTATCCATGGGTAAGTGAAATCCTATCGTTTGATGGTGGGGAAAATTATGCAAGACGTTTAATTCATCCTAATTTAAGGGGGACAGAGGGAAATTATATTTCAACGAGCATGGATGATGGAACCGGGTATTATTTATATGAGGAAGAATTAGAAGGAATTAAAAAGGACGGTTATATTTTTCATGAGTATAATTTTAAAAAATTAGATTCGGATGAAGTTACACGAAAACTTGGATATACAAAATTATACGATGATTATCATTGGGTTATTTCTATGGGCGTTCATTTAGACCAATTAGACGTATATATTGAAGACGCACAACGGAAGGTCCGACCGTATATACTCGCCGGTACGGCAATTTTAGAATGTATTTTGTTTGTGAGCTATTTCATTTTATATCATATCCATAAATGTCAGTATATCAAAGAAAAAAGAAAACTCAAAGAAGAAGTTAATTTTGACCTTTTAACCGGTGCAGCATCAAGAAGATTTGGACAATCACTTTTACAGCATCGATTGGCAAAATATAAATCACAACATTATAATTCGTTGGTAATGATGGGAGATATTGATTATTTTAAACATGTCAATGATTTTTATGGACATGACATAGGAGATATTGCATTACAAAAGTTTGCAGAAGCAATCAAATCTGTGGTGCAGGATCGTGACCATATTATCAGATGGGGTGGTGATGAATTTATCTGTGTGTTTGATTATGAAAAAGAAGGCGAAGAAATGCTTATAGCAGAAAGGCTGTTAGAGGCAATTCACCAAATTGAAATAGAAACGGATAAAGAAAAAGTGCATTTAACAGCATCAATTGGATTCTCATTGTATCATGAGTCGGATGAATTCTATACAGATGTGATTAATAGGGCAGATATAGCATTGTATCGGGCAAAAAATTCAGGCAGGGACAGATATGAAATTGAACGTTAAATTTATATGCATAAAATTCGAAACAGGCGTATAATAATATGGAAATTCATTTGTCTATAAAGATGGAAAGGAAGTATTATTATGGCAGAGAAAAAAGCAGTAGACTATGAACAGGCGATTCATCATTGGGATGCAAAGGATGCGGAAAGTGTTCATATGCCGCAACAGGCATTAAGAGAGGAAGTGCTTACATATATTCAGACAAAGAATACGTGTGCACTTGCAACAGGTGCAGACACGTTTATTCGTTGTACGCCAATTGAATATACATATCATGATGATGCGTTTTGGATGTTTTCAGAAGGCGGGAAAAAATTTATCGGGCTTGAAAAAAACTGCAATGTATGTCTTGCAATTTATGATGCTTATGATGGTTTTGGGAATTTGAAAGGTGCACAGGTAACAGGTGTTGCAACGGTTGTGGAGCCATTTTCTGATGAATATAATCATGCGGCAGAATATAAGAAGATTCCGCTTGCAGCATTACAGAAACTTCCAGAACCGATGAATTTGATTAAAGTTATACCAACAGAGATAGATTTCTTGAATTCGGATTTTAAGAAAAATGGATATGCCAGCAGACAGAAGCTGGTGTTTGACAAGAATACAAATTTATAGTACAATCTCTTCAAATCGGACGGTGCACAATGAAAAGCACCCTGCAAGGTGGTTATTTATTATGAAAAATAACTTCCCGGATGGACAAGAGTTTTTGGCCAGATAAGATTTTATCTTATCTGGTCTTTTTGTGTTTTATCAGAAAAAATTATCTAAAAATGGTAAAAAGGAGAGTAGTATGCAAAATAAAACGAAATTAAAACAGTTTATAAAGTATTTATTTCCATCGCTTGGCGGCGCAATGGTCATGTCTATTTACACCATGGCGGATGCGATTGTTGTTGGAAAAGGAGTGGGAGCGGATGGAATTGCTGCACTCAGTCTGACAGCACCACCATACAGTCTGCTGATGGCGATTGGTTTGATGTTTGGAATAGGAAGTTCCATTCGTATTGGAATTAAAAAGGGAACAGGCAACCATAAAAAAGCAAATGAATATTTTACGACAGCCTTGATTACAACAGTGATTACATCAGTTGTGATTTGTTTGATTTATAATATGTTTTTAAAACAAATTGTGCAGTTTGTTGGGACAGAAGGCGAATTGTTTTCGTTGACGTATGATTATTTGAAATGGCTTGCAAGATTTTCATTTTTAATACTGCCGTCAACATTTTTTGCAGCGGTACTTCGTGCAGATTCCGATCCAAATCGTGCGATGGCAGGAGTTATTACAGGTGGAGTAGTTAATATTATTTTAGATATTGTACTTGTATTATATGCAGGCGTTGGTATTGCAGGGGCAGCCATTGCGTCTTGTGCGGGAATTATCGTACAGGACATGATTTTTTTAAGTCATTTTCTTAGTAAGAAGAATACAATGCAGCTTGTTAAAACGGCAAGGTATCTGCATCAGTTAAAAAATATATTGAATAGTGGGGTATCTAGTCTAATTAATGAACTTGCCAACGCATTTATTGTGTTATTACTTAATAGGCAGATTTTAAAATATTGTGGAACTTCAGAGCTTGCAGTTTATGGCGTGATTAGCAACTGTATTGTATTGTTTAATTCAATTTATTCTGGTGTAGGTCAGGCGGCGCAGCCATTATTATCTTATGCATATGGAGCACAAAAAGATGCAGATGTAAAATATTACCACAAAGTAGGACTGATTAGTGATATTATATTTGGTATTCTTTTTACACTTGCAGGTGTGTGTGTTCCGTTGAGCGTATGTAATATTTTTGTTACAGTTACACCGGAATTGGCAGAAATCGCAAAAACAGCAATTCCAAAGTATTTTATTGCCTGTATTCCGATGGCAATGAATGTATTTGCTACATATTACAGACAATCAGTTTTGCAGGAACGGGCAGCATTTTTGATTTCATTATCCAGAAATATTATTTTCAGTGGAATTGCAATTATGGTATTTCCAATTGTATTTGGCGGAGCATCTTTATGGCTTGCCATACCAGTTGTAGAAATCGTTGTATGGTGTGTATTGGAAGGCTATTTTTTCTTTTCAAAAAGATAGCAGATATGGGCTGTGATATGTGACATTAGAAAATGTGTGCAATAAAAATTTGACAAAAATGAAAAATAATAATAAACTGTGTATATGCACATGGTGTATATACACAGTTTTTTGTTTTCAAGAGTTAAATTACATTTTGTAAAATCCTATCAGAAATAAAAATCTAATATAGATAATGAATCTGTTTACAAGCTGTGATAAGGCACAAGTTGCAGGGAAAGGATTGTTTGAAATATGCAGATAGAACCAATGAGCGAATGTTATTGTTACAATATGAAAAAAAGTGCAGCAGGAATTACAGAATTTTATGATCAGGCAGTGTGTGAATCCGGTCTTAGTATGTCACAATATTTTCTTCTTCGCAGGTTATTTCGACTAGAGTCGGCGAATATTTCCCAGTGGGCAAAGGAAGTACAGTTAGAACGCACAACGATGGTACGCAATGTGAAAGTGTTAGAAAAATACAATTTGATACAACCTGCACAGGGAAATGGAAAGACTTATGAATTATCAGTGCAAGGGAAAAGGGCATTAGAAAAAGCAGTTCCTATTTGGGAAGAGCGACAAAGATACATAGAACACTACTTAGGCAAAGAGGATGCGGCTGCGTTATTGCGTATTGCGGGAAAACTACAGAATTTAAGCGAAAAGGAGACAGCAGAGAATGAAGCAAATATTTGAGCAGACACAGTTTGGAACACTTAGGATAAAGAACAGGTTGGTTCGTTCAGCAACATTTGAAAATGGTTGTGGTGATAAAGGACACATAACCCCACGTTTAGGACAGATTTATGAAGAATTAGCAAAGGGTAACGTCGGTCTGATTATTACAGGCATGATGAGTGCGGGACATAATGCGGGTGTCAATGATAATATGATTCAGATATATCAGAACGATTTTGTACAGGAATTTCAAAAAATTACAGAAAATGTCCACCGTCTTGAGGGGAAAATTGTTGTTCAGTTAGGACACTGCGGTGCAAAAGCAAGTGTTATTGATAGAGGAGATTATGCGTATGCACCGTCTGATATTCAGTTGGGTAATACACAGGCAAAAGCAATGACTATAGATGAAATCAAGGCACTTGTAAAAGAATATGGAGAATCTGCAATGAAATGCAAAGAGGCAGGAGCAGATGGTGTAGAAATTCATGCAGGACATGGATATCTTGTCAGTGAATTTTTAAGTCCATATTTTAATCATAGAACAGATGAATATGGTGGCGTGATTGAACATAGAGCACAGTTTTTAATTGAAATTCTTGATGAAATCAGACGATGTGTGGGAAAGGACTATCCGGTTCTGGTAAAAATTAATTATTGCGATTTGGTAGAGGGTGGTAATGAAGGTGCAGATTGCCGTTATATTTGCGAACTGCTTGAAAAACACGGTATTACAGCAATTGAAATTACATCTGGAATTAGTGTGAATCCTGCTTCTGCGCCGACTCAGCCGGGAAACAGACAAGAAGGATTTTTTGCAGAAGGGGCAATTGATATTGCAAATCACGTAAATGTACCGGTTATAAGTGTTGGCGGTTATCGTACAAAGGAAAAGACGGAATTCTATCTGAATCAGGGAGATATTGCTGCAATATCAATGAGCAGACCATTTATTTGTGAACCGGAGCTTGCATACAAGTGGGAAAATGGTATATCAGAAAAGTCAGACTGTGTAAATTGCAGCCAGTGTTTTGGAATGCCACAGCACGGTTGCAAAGTAAAAAGCATGCAGAACAAATAAAAGAGCTTCTTTCATATAGATATTTGTTTGGTTACTTTTTCTTGCATTTTTCTTCTGTATTTATTATTATAGACCTTATGTTTATACGTGGAGGATATATCAAATGATAGAAAATGATACTATATCATCAGAGAAGAATGATAAGAAATATACGCATTTTGGCGTGATTGCACTCCTTCCGATTGGAGTGTTTTTGATACTTTATTTAGGACTTGGAATTACATTTGAATATGTGATGCATATTCCGATGGGATTCTATAATGTCCCTATAGTTGTTGCATTTTTAGGCGCAATTCTTGTAGCCTGTTTATTAAATCCAAAGGTTCCGTTTGATGATAAACTCGCAATCATGGCAAATGGGTTGGCTGATAAGAATATTATTACAATGATTTTAATATTTTTAATGGCGGGCGTGTTTGTTGGTGTTGTCGGAAGAAGCAGCGCAGAAAGTGTTGCCTATTTCATGCTTGGAATTATTCCGGTAAAATTTAGCGTTGCGGTTCTTTTCGTGGTTGGAATGTTCGTTTCTACTGCGATGGGAACATCGGTTGGAACGATTACATTGCTGACGCCAATTGCAGTATCCGTAGCTACAGCTTCCGGATTTTCTATGCCTTTGTGTGTTGCATCCGTTATGGGTGGAGCTATGTTTGGCGATAATCTGTCGCTCATATCAGATACAACGATTGCTGCCTGTAATAGCCAGGGATGTATGATGAAGGATAAGTTCCGGGCAAATTTTAGAATTGCACTTCCGGCAGCACTTGTAACACTTCTTGTAATTCTTGTAAAATCATTTGATATACAGACAGCAAATGTGGTTTTAGAAAATTATAATCTGATTCGGATTATTCCGTATGTATTGGTTCTAATTGGTGGGATTGCAGGAATTAACGTTTTTGTGGTATTACTAATTGGTATCATATCTGGAATTATGATTTTGTTTGGAATTGGAGAAGCGACACTGTTTGGTCTGCTTACAAGTATGGGAAATGGTGTTACAAGTATGTTTGAGACTAGTATGGTTGCAATTCTTGTAGCAGTTATGTGTGCACTGATGAAAGAATACGGTGGATTTGAAGCACTGTTAAATGGTGTGCGTAAAGTATTTAAGAGTAAAAAAGGCGGTCAGATTGGAATCGGTCTAATGGTAGGAGCAATGGATATTGCCACGGCAAATAATACCGTTGCAATTGTTATGGCAGGACCGATTGCAAAAGATATGTCTAAAGATTATGGAATATCACCGAAGAGAACGGCATCTTTGTTGGATACATTTTCTTGTATTTTCCAGGGAATTATTCCATACGGTGCACAGATGCTTGTAGCAATTTCAGCAGTTAATGAATTAGGATATGCGATTACTGCATTTGAAATATTACGTTTCCTATATTATCCATTATTGTTGGCAGTAAGCTCTGTCTTATGGATATTGTTTGGAACGGAGAAAAAATAGGAATTTGCTGTATTTTCATATATGTGTATTTTGGACAGATATTTAAATTTGGCAGGACAAATGGATGTTTCCTTGTATTTAACAGGAGACATCCATTTTTATTATGTGCGCCTTGCAAAAAGGAACATATTACTGTGTAATTAGCATGTATGTTTTGAAGCACCTTTTGCCCCCGGAATCTTAAAAGTAAATAAAATTAAAAAATATCTATATATTTAATATTATATTACGAATTGCATTTACAATTATTTAACTCATTATACAATGAATAAAAATAAAATATGTTTTTGGTTATAGACAGTATTTATTAAAATAAAATAAAAAAAATCTAAAAATTTACTTTCCAAAAATCATAAAATGATATATAATAAAAGTGAAAATAAGAACGTGTTTAATGTAACTAGAGTAACTCATTAACAATTGAAGAAAAGAAAGGCAAAGTATGAGTAAAAAGAGAGCAAAACCTAAAGGGAAAAAGACTCTTCTTAAAAGCGCGGTAACGGTGGGAGCTGTTCTGGGCGGTACAGGAGTGTATGACTTAGGAAATGTTGTATATGCTAAAGAAACAAAGAATAGTACTTCGCTAGATACAGGTTCTGAAGTCCAATTAGAAGCTTCAGCTTCTGAAATGGATGCAATCTCCTTAGTGGAAGATGGGAATGCAAAAACTAGCGAAATAGCTGTCACGTCAGTTTCTCAGTCAGCAAGCGTATCCTTGTCACAAGAAAATTCTACGTTGAAGTCACAATCCATATCAGCGAGCACATCTTTATCAACGGAAGAGTCGGAGTTACAATCACAATCGAATATAGCAAGTACGCAGTTATCAGAAAAAGAATCAACATTAACTTCGGAATCAGAAGTAGCAAGTCTATCATCAATTAAATCAACATCAATCTTAGAATCCGAATCCAACTCAGCATCAGTTAAAGCAGAATCAGAAAGTATCGTAGCATCGCAGTCATTATCCACAGCAAAAAGTGAGATAGAATCTGTGAGTTTGTTAGCCAGTGAAGCAGACAAAAATTATCAGGAAGCATACGAGAAGTTTATAGAACAAGAAAAGCCAGATGAATATCTGGAGCAATTACATTTACAGATTACTTCAGCACAGAAAGAAGTTCAGGAAGAATTGAAGCGGTTAAGAGCTCAAGGCATTGGCAGTGTCAATGCAGAGAGTAGCAACTATAAGGAATTGGCTAAAAAATTAACTTCATTACTTGTTCGCTACAGATTATATCAGACAGATAACGTAAAAGAGATTGTTAATAATAACAGTGTGACCGGATGGAAGGATACAGATATTGATGGACAGGATTATTATGCGGTACAGTATGTGGACAAGAGTGGAAATACGCAGAGTGCATTCTTTGATTTTGTAACTGCAGATAAACAGGGCAATCGTCTGAAATATATTGAGGATGCAGATTATGATGGGATTTCAGATGCGAATGAAGTTGATTTAGTAGATACCATTATTGTTACAAAGAAGACACCGGCATTCATGGGCGAAGACGGACCTAGAACGAATATAGGAACGAACTGGAGACCGAAATGGGTTGATACAAAGAAATTTGTTGTTATGAATCAGGAGAAAGACGGGACTGTCACATACGATGTTGGATATGCTTATCAGAAAGACAATAGTGATGAATATGTATTCTATAACGGCACGACTAGAATTACAAATGTTGAAAGTGGTACGTTCAACATAGATACAGAAGAATTAACACTTGTATATTTGGAACAAAAAAACGTAGGATCGAGATTTTGGCCAAGGTATGAGACAGTAAGAGTTCCAGTCACATACACAATGAGTGTAGATAAGTTCTATACAAATGATAATACAATAGAAGGATACAAAGGTGAGAATTACTTTAAAGAGTTTGATTTTAACAACAAGAGTGACGATTATGATGATTATTCTAAGAAGAGAGAAGAAGTTACAGAATCAGAAAGTATTAAGAATAGTCTGTCAGATAGTCTGAGCGAGATGGTTAGTCAGCATGAGAGTATCAGCGCAAGCGAATCAGAGAGTATTTCTGCCTCAGAGTCAGCAAGTTTAAGCACAAGTACATCTAGTTCAGAATCAGCGTCTGCGAGTGCAAGTGAAAGCGAATCAAAGAGTGCAGAACTGAGTGAATCTGTTAGTTATAGCGCAAGTGTGAGTACATCTAACAGTGAGAGCAGAAGTGCATCGTTGGAGGCGAGTGAGTCAGTAAGTGCATCTGATAGTGAAAGCAGAAGTACATCATTAAGTATTAGTACAAGCATTAGCGATAGTGCATCGACAAGTACGAGCCTCAGCGAAAGCGAATCAAAGAGTACAAGTCTCAGTGAGAGCGAGTCGAAGAGTACAAGTCTCAGCGAGAGCGAATCGAAGAGTACGAGTTTGAGTGAAAGTGAATCAAAGAGTACAAGTCTCAGCGAGAGCGAATCGAAGAGTACAAGTCTCAGCGAGAGCGAATCGAAGAGTACGAGTTTGAGTGAAAGTGAATCAAAGAGTACAAGCCTCAGCGAGAGCGAATCGAAGAGTACCAGCTTGAGCGAAAGCGAGTCAAAGAGCACAAGTCTGAGCGAGAGTGAATCAAAGAGTACAAGTCTCAGCGAGAGCGAATCGAAGAGTACAAGCCTTAGTGAAAGTGAATCAAAGAGTACAAGTCTCAGCGAGAGCGAATCGAAGAGTACAAGCCTCAGTGAAAGCGAGTCGAAGAGTACCAGCCTTAGCGAGAGCGAGTCGAAGAGTACCAGCCTTAGCGAGAGTGAATCAAAGAGTACAAGCCTCAGCGAAAGCGAGTCAAAGAGCACAAGTCTTAGCGAGAGTGAATCAAAGAGTACAAGTCTTAGCGAGAGCGAGTCAAAAAGTACGAGCCAGAGTGAAAGTGAATCAAAGAGTACCAGCCTTAGCGAAAGTGAGTCAAAGAGTACAAGCCTCAGCGAGAGCGAATCGAAGAGTACGAGCCAGAGTGAAAGTGAGTCAACAAGTACAAGTATAAGTGATAGTGAAAGCGAATCAAAGAGTACAAGTATAAGCGA
>AUXO012920627.1_pt1 | contig 73779 bp, 69 predicted proteins | sample 768731 | NCBI WGS metagenome assembly AUXO01 (sample SAMN02715735, study PRJNA202380) | gut metagenome | biome: sheep rumen | host: Ovis aries | place: New Zealand: Palmerston North
CCTTCGTGAGCATATTTATATCCAAATCCGTGGTCTCTTAAATGAGGAGGAATTTCTCCTCTTCCATTCTTTTCAATAAATTCCATTGCACTATTTATAGCATTGTAGGAAGCATTACTTTTAGGAGCAAGAGCAACATATGTAGCAGCTTGAGCAAGGATAATTCTTGCTTCTGGCATTCCGACCATCGCAACAGCTTCTGCAGCATTCACAGCAACTTCCAAAGCCCTTGGGTCTGCATTTCCAACATCTTCAGAAGCACAAATCATAATTCTTCTTGCAATAAATTTTATATCTTCTCCAGCAAGAAGCATAGCAGCAAGGTAATAATTAGTAGCTTGAGGGTCAGAACCTCTCATACTCTTAATAAAAGCAGAAATAGTATCATAATGCTCAGTTGAATCTTTATCGTATCTAAGATGAGGCTTTTGCATACAATCTTCAAATATTTCATCAGTTAAATGAATAAATCCATCTTCACTCTTTCTGGTTGTAAGAACAGCAAGTTCCAATGTATTTAAAGCATCCCTTGCATCTCCTTGACAGTTTTTAGCAACTCCGAGAAGAGTTTTGTCACTAACTTCAACTTTATAAGAGCCAAGACCATCAACTGTATCAGTAAGAGCATCTTTCAAAATATTTAAAATATCTTTTTCTTTTAAAGGGAAAAATTCAAAAGTTTTAGACCTAGATAAAAGAGCTTTATTTACTTCAAAATATGGATTTTCAGTAGTAGCTCCTATTAAAATAATTGTTCCATCTTCTACGAATGGAAGAAGATAATCTTGCTGAGCTTTATTAAATCTATGTATTTCATCAATAAATAAAGTAACTCTCTCGTCATTTTTAATAGCTTCAGTAACAATTTCCTGCATATCCTTTTTAGATGCGTCATTTGCATTTAATTCCTTAAATGTACTAGACGTTGTATTAGCAATAACTTTAGCAAGAGATGTTTTCCCAATACCTGGAGGTCCATAAAATATAACAGAAGTTAATTTATCAGCTTCTATAAGTCTTCTAAGAAGTCTTCCTTCTCCAACTATTTTTTCTTGACCATAAAACTTGTCAAAAGTTTTAGGTTTCATCCTAAAAGCAAGTGGTTGACCTTTCATAATAATCTCCTTATAAACATTCTTTAATATATACTACCATAAAATAAATTTATTTACTATTATATAAACATAAAATTAAATAAGTAACTAAAAACAGTGCTTTTCTGTAAAATATATGATATTATTATAAATAAGCCTTTTAAAGGAGGGTATATATGAAAACAGATTTATCAATAATTTTACCTTGTTATAATGAAGGAAATATTATAAGACAGAATATTTGCAAACTATACAAATTTTTAGATAATAATACAGACCTTACATATGAAATAATTGTTGTAAATGATGGAAGTACAGACTTTTCAAAAAGACTTTTAGAGCAGTTACCAAAATGGATAACTAAGGCTGAACATATAAACAGAATTAATATTATTAACTATAAACCAAACAAAGGCAAAGGATTTGCAATTAGAAAAGGAATCCTTCACGCAAAGGGAGATTATGTTTTATTTATGGATGCAGATTTTTCTACATCTTTAAATGAAATTAATAATTTCTGGAAACACAGATTTGATGCAGATATTTTAATAGGAAACAGAAATGATTCAAAATCCAATGTAACAAATAAAACACTAAAGAGAAAGATTATAAGTAAATGCTGCAATATATTAACTAGAATTATTGTTCCTATTGGATATGAAGATACTCAATGTGGATTTAAATTTTTTAGAACAGATATAGCTAAACAAATAGCAAAAAAACAAAGAATTGCCAGATTTGCTTTTGATGTAGAATATTTATATATTGCAAAACTTAGGAATTATTCAGTAAAAGAACTTCCTGTAAAATGGAATGATAGAAGAGAATCTAAGATTAAACTATCATCTTCATCACTTCAATTCTTCAAAGATTTGTTTAAAATTAGAAAATTAAAAATGCATTATAAAAAATAAAAAGAGAGGTACGAAACCTCTCTTTCTTTATTTTAATTAAAGTTTAGCCTGAACATCCTTAGAGTGTGTAAGATTTACTGCAGCTTTGCTTGAAGCTTCTGTAACAGCCTCAACAACAGCATCAACAGTATCAAAACTGCCATCAAGTACATACACAAACATCTCTCTCTTCATAGGAAGTTCCTTCTTAAGTCTTGCTACAGTTTCTGTATCAACTCGACCTTCTTTTGCAAGTTCATCTCTTGCCCAGTCATCTTCTTTAACAATATGAAGTATTGCACGACCACAGTCAAGTTCTACACCATAGAAATACTTAAAGGAAATACTCTTAGATGGAAGGCTTATCTTCTTTAAAGGTTTAGCAGGAGCAGCAGGAACAGGGGCAGGTGCTGTAGGAACAGCAGATGCAGTAGGAATTCCAGCTCCAGCCTTAACAGATGAAATAATCTTAGCAATTTCATCTAAAGCCTTATCAGCATCAGTAGATACTGGAGTTGCTGCAGCTTTCTTCAAAGAAACAATCTCTTTATTAAGTTTTACAGCTTCAACTTCCAAATCATCTATCTTCTTCTTCGCATCAGCAAGCATAGATTCTGTTCCTGCAAGCTTAGCTTTAGTAGTTGCAAGGTCACTAGCTGCAGTAGAATTCTTAAGTAAATCTGTTACTTTAGTAACAATGGTCTTCATACCATCTCTTAAGATTTCTTCAACAGTTTCATCTGAAAGAGCAGATACAGCTTCTACGAGTTCATCGATAGAATCTACGATATCTGTAACAGCATCAGATTCCTCTTCTGTAAGTTCCTTCTTGTCAAGATTAAATGCTATTTTGATATCGTCCATAATAAGGTCATAATCACAAGCAGTATCCTCTCCCTCTTCTGAATCATCATTGTTGCCGTAAGCACTATCATAAAGGGGATTATAAGTATTTCCTCTTCTTGGTGTATACATATAAACCTTGTCGTCTCCAGCTTCCATATAGAGAATGGAATAAACAGGGTGTTCCCAATCTCCACCAGCATTAAAGCCATAGAAAGAAAAACCGTTTATCTTATTGTAACCAAGAAGCAGCTTTTCTCTTCCAGAAACTTCACTAATATAAGCAACCTCTCCAGAACAGTTTTCTGTATCAAAGTCGATATCAGTTGTAATATTTGTTGCATCATAGCAAAGAAAAGCAGGTTCATCGTAACATTCCTTAGCACATATAGCGTGGAATTTTGCCTGCAAATCAGCCACATCCATCTTAGAAGCTGACAAATCCTTTACAAACTTAGATACAACAAGTTTTGTTGAAACTTTCATTTTAAATTCCTCCTTATAGTCTATCAATAAATAGACATATTATTATCTATTTATATTATATATAAAAGTTATTCTTTTAATTAAGAATTTAAGAAAATAAATAAAAAAAGAACAAGAAGCCTTAATTGGCTTCCTGTTCCTTATTTACTTCAGAAGGATGATTCTTTTCCATCAAACTTAAAAGTTTCTTAATCTCTGGGTCATTCTTATGCATAATAAGAACAGAATCTTTATGTCCTGTTTCAACGAGATGTGAAAAAAATTCAGGGAGAGAATCAAAGATTTCTCCACATTCATCACACATAAATTTTACGTCTTCAAGACCAGCATTTTTATGAACCTCATTAAGATAAGAAATTTTATCTCTTGCTGTAATAAACTTTCCATTACAAGCATTCTGAAGAAGAAGTTCAAGTTCTTTCTTAGAAGGAATATGAGCATCTATATATGGAAGCTCAAAATCCTCAATTTCAACAAGAGGTCTACCATCCTGACCACTTATATTAAGTGAGCAAGATACAATACCTTCATAGATATCATCTTCCAATTCGGTTTTACCGATAATTTTATGTTCTTCATTAAAATTATTAAGTTTCCAAACAGTTCTCTGATTAAAATCAGACAATCCATTCAAAAGGTTAAACATAGCCTTACTATCAAGATATGTTAAAGCACCCATACCAGACATATTAGGAACTATAGAATATTTTCCCTTCTGAACCAAATCTCTCCTACTAACGTTAAAAAACTCAATTGGTGAAACTTTCTGAAATTTTTCGCCAAACAGTTTTTTAATTTTGGTGTAAACAGAAAACTGTCCATTAGGCATAATTTTTACGTGATAAACAGTATCTTTCTTGTTCATCGTTTTTTCCTCCTAGTTACTTATAATCTTTATATTATATTTCAAAAAAAAGAAAAATATAAGGTTGTTATAAAATTCTTTTTGCCATATAATAAAATATGAATTTATTCTATAAAGACCCAAATGTTATTTTTTTGGGAGTTAGGAGGAACAAAAATGAAGAAACTGATAATTTTATCAGGGCCTTCTTCTTGTGGAAAGACTACCTTGGTACACGAATTAGGACTTGAAAACAATACATTAAGTCCTGATATGCTAAGAGTTATGTTTTCTGGTACAGAGATAAATATTTCTGGTAATATTGGAATTTCTCAGAGAGATAATTACAAAGTTTTCAAAGAACTTTTTAATATTTTAGAAACCAGAATGCAATACGGACTCTTAACAGTTATTGATGCCCCTCATACAACTGAAAGGGATATGGATAAATACAAATACCTTTCAACAAAGTATGGTTACGAAGTAATACTTGTTGATTTCCAGACAGATTTGAAAACTCTCCTTGAGAGAAATTCAAAAAGAACTTTTGGACAGGTAAATGATTCTGTTATAGAAAGAATGTACGAAGAAAAAAGGATAGCAAAAATTCCTTCATATATCAGAAAGATTACACCTGACAGATTGTCTGATGAACTTAAAATTAAATATGTAAATCTCGATAAATATAAAACAGTTTATCATATTGGGGATATTCACGGATGTGCAACAGCTTTAAAAGAAGCAATTCCTCATATTGACTTTAATTCGTTTTATATTTTCCACGGAGATTACATTAATAAAGGTATTGAAAATGTAGAAGTTTTGAAATTTTTAATGCCAATAATGAAAAGACCTAATGTAATCCTTTTAAAAGGAAATCACGAGCAAAATTTAGTAAGATATGCAAATAATGAAGACACCTTTGGTAAAGCATTTGCTAAGACAAGAGCTGAAATCGAAGAATCTTCAATCTCTTTAAGAGAACTTAAAATGCTTACAAACAGTTTTAGAAATTACTTCGCATATTCATATAAGGGACAGAAATATTTTTGTACACACGGAGGTATAGCTAGTCTTAACGGAGTTGCTCTTGCATCAGAAAACGAGTTTGTTGTTGGCTCAGGTTCAACAGATACGGACATTGATGAAATTTGGAGCAAAAATGTATCTGGAGTAATTCAGGTTCACGGACACAGGAATGAGCAAAATCATCCAATTTCAGCAGCACCTAATAGTTATAATCTAGAAGGAGCAGTCGAAAAAGGTGGTAACTTAAGGATGTTACAAGTTTTCCCTAAAGGAGCTTCTGGTAGAGAAGTAGAGAATAAAGTATTCTCTCAGGTTATCGAAGAATCCCCTGAGGATAACGAATAAAAAAAGAGTGGCTGTAATGCCACTCTTTATTTTTTATTGAATAGAATCTTGGATTGTTTCTACTTCTTCATCTTCGTTGAAATAAATCTTAAATACGTAATCAGGGTCTCTTGGATTCTTTTTAACTCCAATATAATATAAACCATCACCCTTATTCATACCTTCATCATATGAAAATCCTCCAAGATTTAATGAAGATAATACATCAGCTTTAGTATAAACTTGACCATCTTTATGACTATATCCATATCCAATATTATTTCTAAATGAATCAATTCTTGTTTTTAACATATTTTCATATTGTGCAAGCTGTTGTTTTTTGGTATCTAAATCTTTTTCCAAAGCATTTAAACCAGAATTAACAGTCTGAAGATTTGAATATGTAGAAGATACAACATCAGCAACATCGAAATAAGAAGTTCTATACACTCCACAAATAACTCCATCTTTAAAGAATAAATAAATATCTTTTGTTCCACCTTGAACATAGATACATTCATCGTAATTTGTATCACCATTATCTTTAAAGGCTTGAACATCTAAATTATCTGCGTTTCTATATTTTGTTACAACCATATTATTGTAATTTTCTTCGTAATATAAACCAGCCTTCTCAAGTTCGTTTAAAATATAATCTTTTGTTTCAATAAATTCAATTTTAGAATTAAATAAAGCAATATTCTTATCTATATATTCTGTAAAATAAGTTTTTTGGCTTTCATATTCTTCAATTTCAGCATTCAAATTAACAATATTTTCATAAATATCGTTAATATTAAAGTCATTGATATCTAAAATATCTTTACACTCTTCTACTGAAGAATCTGTAGTAACAAGACCTTTATAATACATCTTGTTGTCATCGTTAAATAACACAGCCATATATACATTATTATATCTAAGGTCTGGACTATCTTTTGATTCATCTACTGTAAGTCCAATATAATAACCTTCTGTATAGTTTCTCTGAAATCTATTGTTATAAGAAGAAAGAGCCGTCTGATTCATTTTCTCTATAACATATCCAGTTTGCTCACAAGTATCTTTAACATTCTTTAAATGAGTTTCTTCATTTATAGAATTATAAAATTCTTCAAATTTAGGAACATATTTCAAACTAAGTTCACTAATTGTAGCTTCATTAGATTCAATACGCTCTCTAATTTCATCCATTTTTTCATATACAGTAGATGCTGAAGGAGAAGTACCTATATTAAGTTCAATATCTTCTACTTTATCATTTAATGAACCCATAAGAACATCTGTATCAAGGTCTCTAGGATTCCACTCAGTTCTTTCTAAGTATTTAAATTTACCAACTAAAACATTATCTGCATTAAAAGTAAATGCAATGTAAGAATGATATACAGGATTATCAACATCAAGCTTTTGATAATTTTTAGTAGGAGTTGGCGTTGCTTCTATTTCTACTGAACCATCGCTATTTTCAGCAACAATTACAGCTCCTTCAGGAACATTAGGATTAGAAGATTTTTTAGAATCATTATTTTCCTCAGAAACTTCTTCTGTTTCACTTACCTCTTCTAAAGAAAGAGAACTTTCACCTTCTTTAGTTTCTTGAGTTCCATTTTCCTTTTTATCAAGGTCTAAATAATATTTAGAAGTTTCTGTACTTGTTATAAGTTCAGATTCTTCTGAAAGAGAAGAATACATTCTATCGAAAGCAACTACACCAGTTCTATTTCCCATAGATATAATAGATTTAGAATCATCATAGCAAGAAATCATTTGAACTTCTTCGTCATATCTAAGTCCCATAGTAGCAAGTTGAGTCATAACAGATTTATGACTATCTCCAATAGAAATGTCATTATAAACCTTAAGCATATTAATTTCTTGTAATTTTAAACATTCAGTTAAAAATTGATTCAAAATCTTATTCTCATTTTGAAGATTTTGAAGAGTTAATAAAGTGTTATCCTTAGTTGGAGTAGGAGTAGCACTTGGAGTAGGTTCTGCTGTTGGAGTAGGTACTTCTGTAGGAGTAGGAGTAGATATCTCAGTTGATATTTCTATCTCCGTATTATCAGCAACCTCTTCTTCCTTTTTGCCACAACCAATAAGCATAGACATAGATAATGCACTTATTAATAACATAGAACAAAGTTTCTTATACTTCATTACAAATTCTCCTTTACTCGATAAGTTCCATTATAAGAGACTGAACCTTATCGGAATCTTTTATATTTTCTAATTTTAAAGAAAGTTGAGCATCTCCAATTGTATAAATCTCAATAGTTCCAAGCCCAAATATTCGCTGAATGATACTTTTATTTAATTTAACTGCTGAAATTTTTTTAATTGCTATTTGACTACTAGAAGTATTTATTATACCAGAATTTACATAAATAGAACTATTAGTCAGATAATAAACAACTATAGGATTTCTTATAAAACCTATGTATGGATTAGCCATCCATAAATAATCGTCAGGAATCTTCATAGTATCTCACCTTTCTAAATATTATACTTATTATATCCATTTTCCTAAGCATATACAATAAAATTAAGTTTTGTAACAAGTTATAAGAATAGAATAAGACAATATTCATAAATTATAATATAGATTTTCGTTTTATTAAGTATAAATAAACAAAATATTATAAAAAAATAAATTATTTATTGATAAATATAAACAAATATGCTAAAGTAAAAGAAAAAGGTAGGTAGCAAAAGTGAATAAAATCAAGATATTAACAGATATTAACTCAGACCTAACAGAAAATTACATAAAAGAAAACAATATAGACGTAGTTCCTATGTATTATAGATTTGATAGTGAAACAGTTTATGGAGATGAAATAAATCTATCAATATCTGAGTTTTATGACAAATTCAAAAAAACTATACCTAAAACAATGGGATGTAATCCTGAAAAGATAAGAGAAAAATTGGAAAAAGCTATAAAAGACGGATATGATGTACTCTGTATTATGTTTAGTGGTGCATTATCTGTAAGCTATAACTCTGCTTTAGTTGCCAAAGAAATGATAGAAGATGATTTCCCTGATGCAAACATAGAAGTAATAAATTCAAAAAGAGGGTCTCTTGCAGAAGGATATATGGTAAAAGAAGCTAAAAGATTATCTCTTGAAGGACTATCTATTAAACAAATAAAAGAACACATTGAATCAAATTTAGATAATTTCAGATGTCTATTTTCTGTAGCCTCTCTTGAAGCACTCGTAAGAAGTGGAAGAATTAGTCAAGCTCTAGGTGTCGTTGGAAACCTTGCTTCAATTAAACCAATTTTTGGCTTTGATGAAGAAGGAAATATTGCTAAATTTTGTACTAAAAGAGGTTTAAATAAAGTTATTGAAGAAATATCAGATAGAATAAAAGAATTTAATCCTAAAGAAATTACAATAGCACACGCAAACGATAAAAATCTTGCAGATAAAATAAAGGATTACCTAATAAACAAAACAGGAATAAAAGAAATATCAATAGTAGATTTAAATTTCTGTACTGCTTCTTGCGGTGGAGAAAGTTCCTTTGGAATTTCATTTTATAAATAATAAAAAAGAGAGGTTTTAACCTCTCTTTTTTTGATTAAAGCTCTTCAACTTTAATACCAAGTTCTTTTTCAATCCAATTTGCTACTTCAAATCTATGACAAGGAGCTTCTTTTTCATAACAAAGAAGAACCGCATCCTTCAAATCTTCATAAACTTTTTTAGCATCAAGTTTTGAAAGCTTAGACTTATAATAGTCTCTTTTATAATTGTTCCAATCCTCTTCAGTTTTTGCTGATTTCTTCCAAGCGTCTATAGTGTCCCAATTAGGAGCAAGCGCTTTATATTCTTCTCCTTCAAACCATTTAGGAGTTACATTAGAAATAGAAACAAGTCGCATACCTGTTAATTTTTTACTTTTAGCAAAATAACTTGTATACATAATTACCTCCAAATAGGCTCTTCTATAGGATTTTCAACACCAAGTTCTTCAAGAAGTTTATCAGTTTGAACCTTCCAAGCACCTACAAACCATTCTTCATCATGAGTTCCTTTTAAATTCATCACTTTTGTTTTTCCAACGCTTACATTTGAAAGGACTTCTGTGTCGAGATATTTTGAAAATTCATCTCTACTCATAAGAGCTAGTTTCTTTATTCTTTCTTTGCCTTCGTCATCATTTTTAACGAATTCAATATAAGAATGAACAGGTCTATACAAAATATCAATTGTATCATCAACTACACGAAGATGAAGTCTTTCCATAGAAATAGTAGGTTCAGTAGAAACGCTTACCTTAGGAACAGCATTAAGGATTGCTTTAATTGTCTTTTCATCTTTAAGAGATTCTGTTACTTCTGAAAAATCTGTTGCATTAAGAACTCTATTTCCAGAAATATCAAAAACCTTAACAAGAGGTCCTTCAGCAGTAGCTTCAAAAGAAATAACAGCGTGGCAATTGTGATTTTTTACAAAATCAGCAGCCTCATCTTCGCTTGTTATAGTTTCTTTAGAATTCTTAATAACCATTTTCTTATCTTTGGTAATCAAGGCTTCTACATCAGGAATATCTTCAGTAGGCATCCAATAAACAATTTTATACTCTGAAATTCTATTTTCAACAAGTGCTTTAAGAAAATCAGGCATTCCACCATTCATTATCATTGCTCCATCCAAAGATGCAAACAAAGTATTAATTCTAGAATCAACACTTCCACCAGTCTCAGAAAAAGAACCTCCGACAATTAGTATTTTAGAATTATCAATCATATTTAATTTTCCTCCTTAAAAAATTTGTTTCCATTAATATTTTAGTACGAAAAAGACAAAAAAATAAAGCCTTTTTTGAAAAAGACTCTATTTTTATAGTACAAAATCATCCTTTGTTATTTCTGAAAAAGACTTATAGTTCTTAATACGATAAAGGTCGTTCTTTGTAACATATAAAACATTCTTATCGCATTCTATAAAATTCTTTATAACTACTAGACAAGCTAGCATAATTATCAAACAAATTAATCCAATCATAGTTAAAATCTCTTTAATTTTTTAAATAAAAATTCTTTCTAAAATATTTGAAAATCTATTGACTTCCTTCTAATTATATTATAGGACATACGTTCTTTTTTTGCAAGCCCCTAAAATTCATATGTCAAGTCTTTTTTCAAAATTTAATAAAAAATATATAATAAAAATTTTCTTCAAAACGTCTCTAAACCTAGTAAAATATACAAATTTTAATACAAGATTTTTGTCAACTTTCAACTAATGAACATTTTGTAAATTTTTTGTGATTTTTTTATGAACTCTTTTCAGGTAAAAAATGATATACGCAAATTTCTGGATGGTTATTGAATCTTGGGGGAATTTGAGGTCCCCCTATTCCTCTATTTATATACCCATTGGTTTTGTTAAAAATTTTTTCTCCATACCATTTTCCAGGAAACATTTTCCTATCAGAAGTCATTAAACTTCCTATAAAAGGGATAATCCATTGTCCTCCGTGAGTATGCCCACATAAAAAGAAGTCGAACTTATCATATTCCAAACTAATAAAATTCTCAGGCTTATGAATCAAACATACGTTATATTTATTCTCATCAATAGAATAATTATCTATAAATTTTATTTCTTTCTTAAGAGAATTTAGTAAACCAACAAAGTTAATATTATTTTCTTCTAAAAACAATTCTTCATTTTCCAAAACTGTAACATTGTAAGAATTTAAACATTCTTTAATTTCGTTATATCTTCCATTGTGAACATCGTGATTACCCTGAACAGCATAAACAGGAGCTATCTTAGTAAGTTCTTCTATAAGTTTCTTAGTATTATCAAGTCTTTCATTAGTTCTTATAAAATCACCTGTATGCACAATTATGTCTGGATTGGCATTTTTACAAATATTAAGTAAATAACTGTTATTTGGGAACATTTCTTTATTATGAGTATCAGATATTTGAACAACAACAAGCTCATTTGTTATTTTTTCAGAATATATATTTTTTGTAGTTACATCAATCTTATTATTTCCATAAATAAATAAAATAAGTACTAAAAGCAAAATTGAAATAATCATAAAAATCATACAAACGCCTCCATCCTTTTAATTATAGCAATTTCTAAGCTTTTATGCAGTAATATAAAGTTTAACAAAAGAAAAGGTGCTCTAGAAAAATCTAGAGCACCTCTCTTTATTAGCATTTATTAAGGAATAATAAGTACCTGACCAATATGGATTCTGTTTACATTTACAATGTTATTTGCCTGAGCAAGTGCAGCTGTTGTTGTTCCATATGTCTGAGCAATCTTAGAAAGGGTATCTCCCTTTACTACTGTATAAGTCTTGCCAGAGTTAGAAGTTGTTGTTCCATTAGATTTGTTTGTTGCAGTAGCTGTATTTGTAGTAACGCTTGAAGCGTTAGCTACAGATACATCACTCTTCAATACATATCCAGAAACAGTGCTTCCATTATATGTAACAGACATTGAGTAGTAATCTACACCATTAACAGTCTTAACACCTGTAACAGTAATTTCTACTCCACTTGCAAGTCCATAAGTAACAGTTCCAGTTGTGGAATCGTAAACATTTGTATCATTAGTTGTAATCTTACCATCCTTTACAGCAGATTCAAGAACATATCCGCTATAAGTTGTACCATCCTTAGTTAAGGAAATCTTATCCCACTTAACACCATTTACAGTTTCTGTACTAGCTACTGTAACTTCTTGGTCTTTAGCAACCTTAACTACAACTTTTCCTTCAATATCCTGATAGATATTTGTCTGCTTACTTACAGTTCCCTTTGCAGGATAAGTTACAGCATTAGAAGTATTTGTTGTAGAAGTGTTTGTAGTAGTAGTTGTTGTTGTTGTAGTTGATGTAGAAGTAGTTGTTGTTCCTGTAGATGTAGTAGTTGTAGTTGTGCTACCACCTGGAAGAAGAATCTTCTGTCCAGGGTAGATGAGATTTACATTCTTAATATTAGGATTAAGAGATGCAAGTGTAGCAACACTTGTGCCATATCTCTTAGCAATCTTAGAAAGTGTGTCTCCTTTAACTACTGTATAGTATCCAGGGTTTGTAGTAGTTGTAGTTGTAGCTGTGCCTGTTCCAGTAGTAGTTGTCTTTAAGTTCCAATTGTAGTTACCACTGTTTGGCATTCTCTTTTCAGTCTTACCATATGTAAGATAATGATTAGCAAGCTTAGTAGCATCGTTACCAAATGCCTTATAAGCATCAGAGTAGTATGAAGCATAGAAGATAGGGTCAAATACTGTACCATCTGATAATGTCATAAGTTGGTCTTGAGATGCAGCTTGGTTGTAAACTGTCTTTGTACCATCAGACCAGTTAGTTGTAACCTGAGCAATATTCTTTGCAGCATTTACAATAAGAGTCTTTCCAGCATATATAAGGTTTACATTCTTAATATTGTTATCAGCAGCAAGCTTAGCAACAGTTGTTCCAAATCTGTTAGCAATCTTTGTAAGAGTATCTCCTCTTACGATTGTATATACAGTCTGAGCTACACTAGAAGGAATAAGAGCAATTGTCTGAGAAACAACAGTCTTATTTGTTCCAGTTGAACTGCTACTTGAGCTAGATGATGAAGAGCTAGAAGAACTTGAAGAAGATTCTTTCTTTGTCCACTTAGCTTCTAATGTAACATCACCATAAGTTGTTGCAGAAATCTTTGTTACCTTTGAAGAACCATTGTACCAACCATTAAATGTGTAACCATCTCTAGTTGCATCCTTTAATGTAACTTCAGTTCCATACTTATATGTAGCAGGGTTGCTTGAATCATTCTTACCACCATTTAAGTTATAAGTAATCTTCCAAGAATTGCTACTTGTGTAATCTAATGTAGTTACAGTTTGTGTATTGTAGTTTACATAAGCACTGTCAGAATATTTAGCTCTTACAGAGTATTTTGTCTTAGGAGCAAGTCCTGAAACAGTTGTTTCTGTAAGTTTAGTCCATTTTGAACCATCAGCAGAATACTCAAGATTAATAACGTTTAAAGAATCCTCAAGAGCAACTGTAAATCCACCAGCAGTAGCTGTTAAGCTAAACTGAGGAGTAGCACTTAAAGATGCAGGAACGATATTAAATGTTCCAGTTACTTCTGTGAATGAATACAAGCTTCCGTCAACAGGGCTAACCTTAACAGTAGCAGTACCTACATTTGTATTGTTCTCATAAGAAATTACATAGTCTCTTCCGTTTACAAGAGTACCAGCTGCAATAACAGCTCCGTTTCTCTTAAACTGAAGATTCATAGCTGTATCAGTAAGTGTAATAGCACTTCCTGTATAAGTCTGATTTGCAATAGTTCCAATAGTTGCTGTAACGCTCTGTTTTTCAAGAGTTGTTGCAGTCATTGTATTTGAGTAGCTTGTGTAAGTTGTTGTATCTGTATCAGCTTTCTTTACTCTTACATAGTAAGTAGTACCTTCGCTAAGTCCAGAAACAGTAGTTGTAGCAGATGTCTTAGCATCTGAGAAATCTTCTTTAGTAGCATATTCTACTACAATACCATCAGTAACAGCATTTGTACCATCAGTAACAGCAACTGTCATACTGTTAATTGTAGTATTAATTGAAGTGATAGTGAGATTTGAAGCACTGTCATCTGTATTAAGGAGAACCTTAATAGGAGCAGAAGCAGAAACAGCTTCAAAAGTAATTTCACTATTAGCCTTAGGACTAACTTCAACAGTAACTAAAGATGTACCCTTTGCAGCTTGTGCAGGAGTAACAGTTATATTGTAATTATCAGCAGAAATTGTACCTGTAACAGGAACAAAGTATCCGCAAGAATTTGTGTGTACGTGTGTTGAATTCTTTGCTGTGTTGTAATCGTCAGTAGCTTTATCATAAGCAGCCTGCTTTTCATCAAGTTCTGTCTGTAAAGCTTCAAGTTCTGATAAAAGAATCTTCTTCTGATTCTTATCTGTTTCAGCATCGTATTCATCCTTTTTAGCATCAACTTCAGCCTTCTTAGTATCTCTTGCTGTCTTAGCAGCAGCCATATCAGACTGTAACTTATTTAAGTTGGTTTCATTGTTGCACTTTGTAGCATCTACTGTATAGAATCCGAAGTCAGCAGTTACATTTGTTCCATATACAAGGTCTGTTCCAACCTGTACTTCACTAGGAGCTGTAACAGCATTTTCATCAGCAAATCTTACGATGTAGCCTGTAGCCTTCTTTGTCTTAACAGTAATAGAATCTGATACCTTAGAGAATACATCAGTATCGTTATCAGCATATTTAACAACTATTTCATACTCAGTTTCAGGTGTTAATCCAGTAATAGGATTCTTGTCTGTCCAAGTATAGTCGTTTGAAGAACCTTTAACCTTGTAACCAATAAGAATATCACTTACATTACCTGCAGTCTCAACAGTTACTGTTGTAGCAGTAGGTTCAACAGAAGAAGTACTTACAGTAGGAACTTCTTCACTAGCAGAAGCAGTTACAACAAATTCCTTTGTAGCATCCTGCCAAGTATATTTAGCTCCATCCTTAGGAAAAACTTTTAATACATATGTACCAGCTTTATTTATAGGAAGAGTAACAGCATTACCATCCTTATCAGCATAAGAAACAGTATACATATCTGAAGTTACTCTTTCGTCAGAAAGTGTAAATACAGGAGCATCTGTACTCTTTGTTGCAATACCCTGAACAGAAGAAATCTTCAAATCAATTTCAGAAGATTCAATCTTATAAGTAAGGGCAAGAGGGATATCCCAGCTAATACCTAAGCTATTTAAATCAGTTGTAGCTTCAGTAGCCTTAGGAACTGTTCCGCTATAAATAGAAGCATTTTCTTTAAACTTAATGTTTGTGATTGTATATTCACCCATATCAGTAGGAAGAGGATTTGTTGAAAGTTCAGCTAAATTATATTCCTTTGCACTTCCATCTTTAGGCTGAATAGTAATAGTTGAAACATTGCTCAAAGGAAGAGCTGTACCCTTGTAATTAATTACAGGAGCTGTTTCTTCATTTGTATAAGCTTCTTTGCTAAGTGAAAGTTCACTTGCAGCAATTTCTATAGGAGTAATTACAATTGTGTAAATAATAGTCTGATTGTACTCAACGAAGTTCTGATTCTTAATAACAACTTTGTACTTATAAGTTCCAACTTCTGAAGGATTATAAGTAGTTGTACCAGTATCAAAACTAATTGAATAGTCAGTACCATTTACAAGTTCTACATTGTTGTAATAAAGAGTAACAGCCTTTGCAGAACCATTATAAGGTTCAACCTTAATAAGTTTTAAACCACTTGTAACACTTGTATCAGCTTTAACGTTCTTTACGCTAAAGAATTCTGAAACACTTGTTGCAATCTCTTTAACAGCTTCAACAAATTTTGAACCGCTTCCATTTGTACTAAAGTTTCCTGTGCTTGAATTTCCATCAGGATATACAGTTAAGTTACCTGTAGTAACACCAAGAGAAACAGGAATTACAGGATACTCAATTTCGAATGGTTCAAAAGTATAGTTTGAATTCTCTGCAGGAGAAACAGTAATTGAAGCTCCAGAAACAACGAATCCATTCTCGTCTCTTGCAACATTCTCATTATCTTTTCCAGATGTAGCAGTTACAACAATATCATTAGCAACATCAGCAAGAACACTTGCGTCTACATTTGCAAGCATAGCCTTATCACTAACTTTCTTCTTTGTCTGAGTTATTTCGTCTTCATAAACGATATCGCCAGCTTCATTAACTTCTACTAAAGAGTTAATAATGGTCTGAGCTGTATTTGTCTTTGAATAAGGAACACCAACGATTACTTCTTCGCCAGCTCTTCTAACATTAGTATAAGAAGCAAATCCATTATCTGTATCATTTGTTAATTTGAATACATCTTCAGGATGTTCAATCTTCTGTTTTTCAATAGCAAATTTAACTAAGATATGATTTGCAGTATTTTCACCGTGCTTGAATACATAGTTACTGTTTTCGTCTAAGATTACCATAACAGCGTATTCACCAACATCACTAATAACATCATCTGTTACAAGAGTGAGATTTCCGTTTTCATACTTGTAAATATTTACACCTGAAGCAGTTCCATCAACTTTAGCATTGATAACACCAGCTTCTGTAGAAGCAGAATAAGATTCTGTTTCACCAAAAGTTAATTTAGCTTCAGGACAAGCAACTACGTGCTTGTGAGTATCTGTCTGCTTATGAGTCTGAGAAATATTAATAAAACTAGAATCTAAAGCAGCTCTTAAATCATAAGTTGTAGCATATGGAACAGATGTGTTCATCTGCAAAATTCTATAACTAGGAGTTGCAGCTGCATCGTATCCATCTGTTGCAGTCCAAGCATCTGTAAGAGTAGCATCAGTATTAATACCAAAAGCCATCTTATCTGTGTCAAGAACTTTCTTTTCTACATTGAAATAGATAATATATTCTGTCTGAAGTTCATCACTCTTTAAGAAAGCATCTCCTCCAATATAGTCTCCATCCTGACTCTTAATATAGTAATATTTAGAATCATTGAATTTTATCTTGATAGCCTTCTGTCCAGCATTTGCTGTAAGAGTTGTAAGTTCAGCATCATTTGTATCATTTATAACAACATCATAAGTACCTTCAATTTCATACTTAGAAGGGTCAATAGGATTCCCATCTTTATAAAGAGTAACACCTAAATCATTAGCTCCACTAGGAGTCTTAACAGCGTTGTAAGCTGTTCCATTGTAATAGATAGTTCCAGTTGTAATATCATCTAACTTGCCACAAACATCAAGACTATGAATAGTATGAGTTGCATTTCCAAGCTGTGAGCAAACACCAAGACTTACCTTGTTTGTAAGTTCAGAATAAGCTTCGATAATGTTAAATGAACCCTTAACATATCCATCTACAACAGTAGCACCTTCTGTATTAATAGTACTTAATACATAATTCTTAATACCTGAAATTCTATATTCAACTGGATTTTCTGAAGATGTAACATCTGCAAGGAAGTCAGCTTCTTCATACTTCTTCCAATTTTCATCAGAATCAGCAGTATTCTTTAATTTATATTCAATTTTATAATCAACATCCTCTGTTAAAGTGTTCCCAGATACCTTAACAACAGGTTGAAATTTAACTTTAGTTCCTACGTCTGTTAATACATAGTTAGGAAATACATTTGTAATAGAGCTTTCAACACCTGATAAAGTCTCGTTATTTACAGAAACTTTCTTAGGCTCAATTGTAAAAGGAACAGAAACAGTAAAGTTATAGTTATTTTTCCCAGTTACAGTAACCATACCAGTACCAACTTCTGTATTTGAAGAATAAGCAACAGTGTAGTTATCATCTGTTACAGTCTCCCAACCGCTAGAAGTTCTGTTAACTTTAACGCTCTTTACAACAGGCTTAATTTCGCTTCCTGTATAGATATAAGCACCATTAGTACCTGTACCATTTTCAAGAACAGCCTGTCCAGAAGTTCCATAGAATCCCTGAATTGTAAAGTTAAGAACGATATCATCAAACTGATAATTAGGGTTTGTAGAAGAAATAACAACTGTAGCAGTTCCTGCATCAACGTTATTCTTATAAGTAACCTGATAACCAGGAATGTCCTGACCTAAGATATGTTCCTTAGTAGTATCATAGTTTTCCTGACTAGCAGCAGTTAATTGTTTTTCAACCCTTGAAGTTCCATCACCATTATCAATAGTAACATTTTCATATTCCTTAGGAATCCAGTAAGCCATATTAGCATAAACTTCAACTGCAGGCTCGTGAGCTGTTCCTGGCTTATAATAAATGTTATTGATATCTACAGAATTAGCAAATCTAGCTTTAACAACTACCTTAGTAGCCTGTCCGTCTTTATCTGTAATATCTGTCTTATCTACGCTCATTTTGTTTACTACAAAAGGAGCACCAGTGAATGTATATTTAGTAGTTTCATCACTACCATCGAAAGAATAATTTCCTTCTTTATTTAAGTGAATTACTGGAGTAAATGTTCCAGAATTTGTTACATTAGCAGGTGTAATGTAATAATCTTTTTGTAAAGATTCAACCTCAGATTGTGTACCTCTTGATAAATTAACAGCAGTACCATTCTTGTCAACAAAAGATACAGAATAGTCAACATCAATAGGTTCTCCAGAGAAAGTCATAGAAGGAACGCTAATTGTTGGATTAACTAAAACTCTTTGGTCTATAGGGAATGTAACATAAAAGTTTTCAAAATTAATAGAATTGTTATTTGCTATCCATTTAATGAGAGCAGTACCAGTTCCATTAGAAGTTGAATTTTTGTAATTTACATTATCAATATACTCAACAGTATAATGTTGTCCCTCAACTAAATTAAAGTAAGACCTACCATCAGTAGTTTCCTTAAGAATAATATGAGGTTTAATAGCAGAACCCTGATAAGTATATCTTTCGCTATCAATAAAAGCAAAAACATAAGCATTCGCATCATCAGTAGCCTTAATATACTGATAGTTAGGTACGCCTGGTTCTTCAATTTTTAATCCAGAAGTAATATTTGCAATATAAGTATTGTTTGGAATTTCTGGATACACTGAAATACCAGCAGAAACTGAAGTAGTGTTACCTTCACTATCAATAGGAGTGTCTGCATAAACTGTTGAATATGTCCCAGGAAAAGATGTTAAAATCATAGCACAGGTTAAAGCGATTGTCCCAGTTCTTTTAACCAAATTACGAAACTGTCTTTTCATAAGATTTTTGAATATCTCCTTTCAAAAAAAAGTTATTTTGAATGAAGTTCTATTTTCCCAGGAATAGAACTATTCTATATTATAATATAAAATTTAATTTATAAGTTGTTTAAATGTTCAATCCCCCCATTTTTTGGGCGAATAAAAAAAGAGAGGCTTATTACCTCTCTTTTAAAAGAAATCAGAAATATTACCTCCACTAGAAGTATTATTATCTTCTATTTTTTCAATATTTTCTTCGCTTTCAACATCTTCCTCTAATAATAAATCATTATCAGAATCTTCATTTATAATAGAATCTATCTCTTCTTCAGAAATTTCAGTTTCTTTTTCTTCTTTTTTATCATTAATTATATTTCCATTTAAATCATATTCAACATCAGCCTTTTCAAATACAATATCTGTCTGGCTAACACCATATATATCATCGGACTCTATTAAAACATCAATAACTACCCCATAAATACTTCCAGAGCTACTATCAGTTACCTTAACTGTTACCTTACAAGGAAGTTCATTTAAAGTAGTATATAGGCTTCTATCATAATTTACAAAGAATTCCTCGTTTCCAATATCCACGGTTGATAAGATATTGTGAACTCTTTTATTTACCAAAGTATCAATATTTAAAATTTTAGATTCCTTTTCGTGTTCTGAATAAATGCCATATTTTGGAATATTCATAGTATCTTTAAAATGGAACATTACAGATGAAAATTGATTATCAGTCTTCTCGTATTTGTATTCAATATCAACTGTTCCAAAATCTATATTTGTTGTTTCTTTAGAACTATTAGTATATTTTGCAGAATAATTAGCTTTAGTATTAAACTCATATCTTGCTACAGGAGTTATGATATCTGCAGGGTCTAGATTAGTTTCATCAGAATAAAAGAAATATTTAAAATTATCATAAACCTTCTTACATTCATTATATTCAAAATCACCATTAGGGAAATCTTTTAAATATTTTCTAAGGGTTTCAGATGGAGAATAACCCTTCCAAAATTCTCCTAAATTACTTTTTTCAAGAAATCCAGCATCAAATCCAGATTTCAATGAAGAAATAGTAGCTTTTTGATTATTTATTATATTCTTTTTTGCTTTAACTTTTTGAGTATAACCATCCAAGAATTTAATATCAAAAGAAGCACTTACTGTTTCTTGACTTTCTTTTAATGGAGTACTAAATTTTCTATAAAACGAATAAGTAGAATTTCCATTTTCAGAAGGCACACTTCCTGAATAAATCTGAGTAGTATCTCCATCAGATGTATTAGGAGAATTCATCAAAATAGAATGAACATCTTCCTTTAAAAGTTCGTCAAATATTTTATTTGATAAAGAAGAAACTTCTTTTGTATTTCCTGCGTTTAAGATGTCCATACTAAAATCTTCTATAGTATTTGCATTTGTATAATCATAATAAGTAGAAATTTTTAAATCATCAAAATCAAGGCTTTCTTCACCTTTTGGTTTTCCAACCAAAGACACAGTACTTTTTAACTGAAAATAATTCCTAGGAATAGTAGTTTTATCAGCTGTCTTATATTTATAAGTCCAAGTATATTCTCCCTCTTCAGCAATATTGTAATTATCTATAAGTTCTGGAACTTTTCTTAAAGTCTGTCTATCAAATTTGAAATTTAACATACCATTAGGAATCTCATTCTCAAGTTCGTCATTAGAATAATATGTATCAGCAATATGTGTTGGGATATAATCTTCTGTAGGTTCATATCTTTCATAATAAAGATTTCTATCTTCTTCAACTACTGAAGCAGTATTAGTATCAATTTCAGGGTCAGTTATAGGATTTGAAACATTCATAGGAGTTTGAGTAAAACTCATCGTATCAAACACTGTTTCTTCTTTACCACAACCTGAAAAAAGCATAGTCATAGCAGAAAAAAATAAAATTGTAATAATTTTCTTTTTCATAAAATACTCCTCAAAGAAATTTTTTTGATTTATATATTTAATATATACCTAAAAAAAATCTTTAAAAAAATTAGTTTCTTTATAAGAAGTATTTTAAAAGAAAAAAATAAAAAAACTAGAAAAAAGCATATTAAGGAGAGAAAAAATGAAAAAAATACTCAATTTCTTTAAATATACAAGCATTTCGTATATTTATCTTTTGTTGTTTGTTTTATCTCAAACTTTCAGCCTTTTCGGTATTATGTATTATAAATTATTTACAGATATAGAATTTGTTGAAAAATTTGTTGATATTTTCGAACCATTATATAATAAAATTGGAAATTCTTATGAAAAATATATAACAAATGCTCCAGATATCTTAACTGGTTATACAGAATTATTAAATACAGTCTTAATCCCTGTATTGACAATTTCCAATTTATTTGTTATTATTATAATAATTTTCAAAATATTTAGAGATTTTAAAAAGAAAAATATAGTAGTCGTAAAAAAGATAAAATTACCAGAAATTTTCAAATATATCGGACTTGGAGTTTTGATAAACTTTGTAATTTCTTTATTTATTTCATTTTTACCTACTAATTTAATAGAATCTCACGAAGCAGCCACATCATTTGCACTAAATGGAAACCCATTTTTGTTAGTTTTAGCATCAGGAATTCTTGCACCACTTGCTGAAGAATTAGTTTTCAGATATGGAATGCAAAAAAATTTAATAAAAATAAATCCAATATTTGGCATTGTTTTTCAAGCTTTCTTATTTGGACTTTTACACGGAAATCTAGTTCAGTCTTCATATGCATTTTTACTTGGATTAATTTTTGGAACTATAGATTATAAAAAAGGAAATATCCTATATTCAATAATACTTCATATAGCAATAAATACATCTTCTGTATTAGTAGCTACTACAAATATTAACGAATTTATTGGAATGATAAGTTTCATAGTTATAAGCTTTGTTTTATATTTAATTTTTAATAAAAAAGAAAATATAAAATGAAAAGAGGTGAAATTATATGGGAATAAACATAGTTGAAAATTTTAATGAAAAAGAAGAATTTCTATATGTAAAACCTTATGCATTTATAAAAGGATATGCTCTTGGAAGAAACCTAACAAACACTTTAATAGCTCTCCCTTTAGCAAGGTATATCCATAATGGGCAATATAGAAAAGGACTTACAGAAATCAACGGTGTAAAATATAAGTTACCATACATTTTGCACTGTTTAAAAGTTTGTTCAACTTTAATTTCACTAAATCTTCCTTTTCCTAACGAAGAATTAGATATTTTATTTGCAGCAGCTCTTTTACACGATACTTTAGAAGATGGTGGAGAAAAAATACAAGATTACGGAATGGAATTTGTAACAGAGTACGGATTAGATTTAAGAGTTTTGGAAATTATAAAAGCATTAAGTAAAAATTCTGGAGCTACAGACGAAGAATTAAACGTATATTTTAACAAAATAAAAAGAAATAAATTTACTCTTTTAATAAAACTTGCAGATAGAAGCCATAATGTTGAAGATTTATATAATATGAGTATAGACAAATTGCATAAATACGTAAAAGAAACAAGAACTTTCATTTATCCACTTGTTACATATGGAAAATCTGTTTATCCAGAAATTTCAAATGCTCTAACAATATTAAAATCAAAAATTGTTTCACTAACAGAACTTACGGAAATAATTTGTGTAAAATATGAAGAAGAAGAAAATGAAAAAGACAGAGAAATTGAAGAATTAAAGAAAGAAATAGAAATTTTAAAGGCTAGCAAAAAAAGCTAGCCTTTTCTTTTGTAAAAAACTTTCTACATACATATAATAAAAAGTACTTAAATAAAAGGAGGAATATGTTATGGCAGAACTTAAAGATTCAGGAAGCCGAAGAGAGTTTTCTACAGGAGCACATAGAGATAATGCAGCAGGTAAGGGTCGTTGTGATTTGCTTCCACTAAGACAGGTTGCAAATGTAATGAATGACCCAGTAATTGATTGCATTGCATCTTTTATGGAAACTCACGATAAGAAATACCTTGAGCAGGCTGTAAGAGAATCTGTTAAGACCATTCCACAGTACAGTTCAGGACTTCCCAATATGATGATAGAAGTATCTCATCAGTATGAAGATGGAGCTAATAAGTATGGCGAAAATAACTGGAAAAATGGAATGCCTCTAAAATGTTACATTGATTCAGGCACAAGACATTACTTAAAGACTCTTAGAGGGGACGAAGACGAACCCCATTATAGAGGATTTGTATGGAATATGCTTGGAGCATTGTGGACTATCGACAACATCGAAAATCCATTCGATGGACTAGAAGTAATCGATAAGTAAAAATAAAAAGGACTCAAATGAGTCCTTTTTATTTATTTTCTTAGTTTTCATCTAAAAGTTGTTTGTAAGTTAAATCTCTCCATATTTTTAACTCTGAATTCAAATCCTTTGCTTCAAAATAATTTCCATCTTCATCAACATATTCATACTTATGAATAATAGGATATTTTAACATATATTGACTAAGAAGCTTTTGTTCCTGTGTTTTTTCATATCCAGATAATCCAACAACAAGATTAGATAAATATGATAAACTAATATTTTCTATAAAATCTTCTTCTATATCATAATTAGTATGTAAAATAAATGGAGTTCTATAAAACTGCAATTTTTCTTCTGAAGCTGGTAAGAAATCTGGAGTTTTACTAAAAACCTTTTCTAAAGTTCCAGGAATATGGTCTCCAAAAACCAATAAAAGCGTGGGTTCTTCTAAAGAATCAACATATTTACACAAATCCTTTATACTTCTATCACTCTTTTTAGCGAGATTTAAATAGTTATTAAAATAGTCTAAATTATAATTAGATTCAGTTATTTCATTATCCCCAAAACCTTCTTCATAACCAGAATGATTTTGAATTGTAACATTGTAAACAAATATCTTATCAGAATCTTTCTTATCTATTAACTTCTTTATATAATTAAAATCTGCTTCGTCAGTTAAGATTCCTCTAAGTTTATTACCATCAGTATTGATGTAATCCAAAATATCTTCTCCAGCAATATAACTATCAAATCCTAAAAGTGGATAAGCTCTGTCCCTATGCCAGTTATTTTTAAAATAAGGATGGAAAACTACTGTTTCAAAATCATTATTTTTATAAAAAGAAGCTATTGAAGGACATTTTCTTTCAATATATTTAGCTAAAGGATAAGAATTTTGTTCAAAAAACATAAGATTTCCTCCAACTAAAAATTCATATTCTGAGTTTGGAGTTCCTCCTCCATAAGCAGAAACAACAGTATATCCTTTGATAGTATTATTTAGGTCTTCTTCTTTTTGAGAATGGAAAAATTCCAAATAATCTTTATTTAAATTCAAATCAGAAATAATACTAAAATCATAAAAACTTTCTTCTAAAACACAAATTATATTAATCGCTTTAGTATTACTTTTATAAGGACTAACATCTTCTGCCTTTTCAATTGCATTTTCTAAAACTTCTTCATTATAATCTTTAGGCATTTTTAGGTTAAAAGAGGATAAATCTACATATAAATTACCGAGATATCCATTATTCATAGCCATAGTTAATTCTTGATACATCCTATTATCAAAAATATCTCCAAATAAAAGACTATTTGTTGGAAGGTAAATAATAAAAGCAAAATAGATAACAGCCAAGATATATCCAAGAAAATTCTTTTTTTTCGAATTTTCTTTAAAATCACAAGTAATCAATATAAATATAAAGACAAGAAATAAGCAAAAACTAATAATCATACTTTTATTTGGTGTGTAAGAATAATTTCCAGCAACGCTTATAGCTGTATCAGCATTTTCTAGGTCAGAAAGAAAGTAAGGCTTACCTTTAAAAAGTATCACATATCTTTCAGTTAAAGAATATATAAACCAAAACAAACTATATACAATAGTTATTACATTTCGCCAAATTTTATTAGAAATCTTAAAAATAAAGAAAAATATCAAAAAATGAAACAAAAAAGTAAGACAAAACACTTGCGGTAAAAATCTATCACTATCTGTCCCTTGCATAATAAATACTTGTAAAACAGAAAGAATAGAAATACCTGTAAAAGTACCTAAATAAAAGTTTTTAGTTTTTATAGAATTTAAAATTTGAAGAAACAATGTATATACAAAAAATAAGAAAGATACAATTATTACTCCATTTGAAATTAAATTTATATAATAACTAATAATACTAAAATTCTTAAGCATAAAAACTCCTAAAATCCTTAATAATATCTATTATTTTAGCACAATATAAAAAAAATCAAACAAAAAACAAGTCTTAAAAAAAGAGAGGAATTTAAATTCCCCTCTTTTTAATATTTATTTAAGATTTTTTAAAACTGTTTCATTTATATCAATCATTCTATTAATAAATAAATCTTTGAGCATATAAACCTTAGTATCATCAGAATAAACATACTTTATATCTTCTTTATAAAGATAAGTATTTACAGAGTCTATACTTGATACAAAATCTTCAGCAGGAAGAGTTTTTTCAGATATGCATTTGTAAAGAATCTCTATATATTCTGGAATAAATACGTTTTCTGAAATCTTAATATCTTCTAAAGAAAGAGATTCAATAATTTTATGAATCTGAATCTTATATGCATCAAAATCTTTTGTAAAATTACTTAATAGATAATCTAAATCATTTTCATAATTAGGATTTGTATCTTTAGTTAAATTCAAAACAATGTAAGATTTAAAATATTTCATAAATTTATTCTTGCCATCAGAGTAGACATTGTTTAAAGCATCTTTATCTCCTTGAACTTTATGATTCGAACAGCTTTCATAACAAATAATGCAAATAAAAGAAATTATAGAAGCAAGAATTGCAAGCAATCCTAAGAATCTAAAAGCGCAGTAAGCAGGAATATTAAGCATTAGAAGTGCCATTTTACTTCTACTAGAGAAGAATAGAGTAAGAATAATTGAAACTATAAATACAATAAAAGATGTATTACTTGATTTTTTAAAAGACATAATAAAAATCCCCTTTCATTATTAATACTTTTATAATTATACGTTGTGACTTTTTCTTAAAATATCAAAAAATGTTGAATGTTACAAAAATTTCACAAATTAGGAAAATTTTCATCAATGTATTTTTTTACAGAAGAAATTACATTATCAATTTTTTTATCAAAAGGAACACTATTATCAAAAACAAAGAAATTAGGATAATCTTTCCAAATTTCTTGAGCTCTTAATTCTTGTTTTCTTGATTCCTCAAGATTATGAATTCTGTGTTCGTTATTTAGCATTCCAAATGCAAACTCTGCACCAATAGCAGTAGAAACCAGATGAAAAACAGCATCATAAGAATTTTTTAATTCTTCTGGAGAAGTTCCGCACTTGTCACAAGTTTTGTAGAAATCATTCATATCGTCTAAAAAAACTTGTTGTTCAAAAGAACTTCTATCACAAATTATTAAAACATTGTCTTTATCACAAGATTTAGCTGCTTCAAAACATAAATTTTCTCTAAAAAGTTGATTTCTTAAATTTAAAATTTGGAATTCATCAAGTCCTACATTATTGTCTATGGGAAAAATATTCCTATCCATCATTTCAGTAGCACTTTCAGGAATCCAAAATATTTGTAAGTTATCATATATTAATTTTTTCTTTAAAGCGTTAAATGTAGTTGTTTTTCCTCCGCAGGTTCCTCCTGTAATGCAGATTTTTTTAATAGTTTTCAATTTCAAAAACCTCTCTCCCAATGTATTTTATTTATAGATGCAAAGTCACATTTGTTAAGTCCAAAACAAATTTTAAAAAGTCTCGAATGAGCAACAATTATAATATTATCGTAATTATTATATTTATTTAGAACATTATAAACTCTAGCTTTTACTTCTAAATCAGTTTCCCAAATTGTATTAACACCAACGCCATTATTATTTACATAATCTCTATATAAAGGCTTTATATCTTTTATTTGATATTTAAACTTTTTATCAGGAAGCCACTCGTGCAAATCTTCTTCTATAAAAATTGGAATATCAATAAATTTAGTAAGTACAGATGATGTATCCAAAGCCCTCTGAAAAGGAGAGCATAAAATAATTTCATTTTCAGAAAAATCAATATTTTTGAAATTATTTTCAGCTAAAAATATACCCTCTTCCGATAAATGAGCCTTTGTTGGAAGATATGTACTATCATTTTCAGATAATTTAGTATAATCAGGAATGCTATGTCTAATAAGAGTTAATTCCATAAATACCCCTCCTAATTAATTATTTATATCTATAATTTATCATAAATATATCTAAAAAAATAATACCTTTTTGTTGTAGAAAAAAAATTAAAAATATGATACACTATAAATAGAAATATAGATAAAAAGGAATAAACTATGGATGATATAAAGAAAACTTTTAAAAGGAATGTAAACAAAGAAAAAATATCAAAAATAGATAGAAACAAATTTCTTAAAGCCTTTGTAAAAGGAAGTGATTATGAGGAAGATTTTTCAGAATTAGAAGAATCTTGCCCAGATTTAATAGATTATTTTACAGTAAATGATAAATGGGTAGATAAAAAAGGAATTTTAAGAGAAGTTAAAGATGACTACTATATAATATGTGAGAAAAGAAATGAATCTTTCTATATAATAGGAGAAATGAAATTTGATAAATATAGTCATAAACCAGTTTTTGGAAGATTTTCAGAATGTGGTTTGTTTTCTATGTTAGATAATTTTATTGTTGATAAAAAAGAAGTGATAAAAGGAATAGTTCCTTATTCTGAATGGCTTTATCCTCTAGAAGAAAAAGAACCAAAGTCTTTTTATAACTATACTTATACAAAAGAAGGAAAATCAAAACTTGAAATAGAATATTCAATATATTCAAAGAAATTAAAGATAGAATTCGTTGATTTCAAAGGCAAGAGAGCTAAAATTTTTATAGATTATAATAAGACACCCTTTAAAGTTTCTTATATAGTTGATGAATATAAATTAGTTGTAAAAGCACTAGAATATTCAACTCCTCCAACAAAAAAACTTTTAGCAGAAGGAGATTTGCACGAAGATAAATCACCTTTCGATGAAAATTTAAACGAAATAAAAGATACTTATTATGAAATTATAAATGGAGATTTCAAAAAAGAAACTTTAGCAGATTACATTAAAATTTACAAAAATTGCGAAGAAATAGTTGCCAAATACTAAAAACAAGAAAAGGAGAAAGGTAGGCACCAATAATGTCTACCTTTATTTATACTATGAAACAAATATTTCTAAAATCAGTTGTAATTTTTATACTGCTATTTGTTATTATAGGAACTGGTAAAATGGTTTATACAGAGCCAATATACGAAGAAGATTCCAATAATAAAACAAAAGTAGAAGAGAATTACAAAACTATTGAAACGCCTGAAGAAGACTTAGATATTGAAGAAAATATTTCGGAAGATATTCAATATGCTACATTATTTACAGAAGAACAAACTAGCAATATAGAAAACGAAGAAATAAAAGATACATTAGATACTAATACAAAAACTGTACAAAATATACAAAGCGAACAACAAAAAGAAAAACCAACAGAAACAAAAGAAGAAACAATTAAAAACTGTCATACCGTTGTAATAGATGCTGGTCATCAAAGAGTAGCAAATACAGACAAAGAACCAATAGGACCAGGAGCTCTAGAAACAAAACAAAAAGTTTCCTCTGGCACTCAAGGAATATCAAGTCATCTCCCTGAATATGAATTAACTCTTGATGTAGCCTTAAGATTAAAACAGCTTTTAATTGATGAAGGCTACGAAGTAATAATGATAAGAGAAACAAATGACGTAAATATTTCAAATGCAGAAAGAGCTGAAATTGCAAATAATTCTGGAGCAGATATTTTTATAAGACTTCACGCAGATGGAGATGAAAACGAGTCTGTAAAAGGAGTAACAACTCTTTGTCCAACTGAAAACAACGAATATTGCAGTGAAATAGCTGTCGATAGTTATAATTTATCAAGTTATATAGTAGATGAATTATCAAAAGAAACAAAAGATACAAATAGAGGAGTATCAAGAGTAGATAATATGACTGGAATAAATTATTGTAAAATTCCTGTATCTATTGTAGAAATGGGCTTTATGACAAACATAGAAACTGATACATTATTCCAAACAGACGAATATAAAGATAAAATAGCAACTGGAATTTTAAACGGAATAAACAAATATTTTGATTAATCAAGTATATGGAAAAAAGGAGGGAAAATTTTGAAATATTCACACTTAAAGATATCTAAGGATTTTTTAGAATACGAGACAAAGGATTCTATAGTTAAGATAAAAAATACATTTACAGTAAAAAATTTTAGAAGCCAAATAAAGAATCTTGAATATGATAAGTTTTATAATGCTATTGGTGGAAAAAATGCCAGAAATGACAACCTAGAAAACTTTAAATTACCTGCAATAGTTCATAGTTATTATCAGCTTTTAATAACACAGAAAAGAATTCCAACAGTTGAACTATTATGCCATTCATATAAGAAAAAATACTGTAAAACAAATAAAAACGGACTATTACAATTGAAAGATGAATTTGTAGAAGATAAAAATATTGAATTTAAGGAAGAAGAACTCTTTGGAAGAATATGTAGAGCCTACAATTCTTTTCATAGAGAAGTCGATTTTTTACTTCAGTTAATTGAAAAATATGGAGATAAATTTGATTTTTATTATTCTTTTGCAGATGATTTTTATAAAGGTGTCGATATCGTATGTTTATCGAAAGATAAAAAAAGATTTGATATTGCAACCTATTTTTCATCAAAAAGAAGTAAGTCTTATAAAAAGACAAAAAATACGAATAGACACGAATACAAAAATATAAATATAGACGTAATAGCTGTTTTTGATGGAAAAGATAAAAATGTTGTAAGAGTAGGTGACGCAAAACTCTACAATGAAAAAGCAGTTGAATATGTTTATCAAGAATTAATAAAAGAGAGAGACTAATGCCTCTCTCTTATTTTTCATATTAAATTCCAAGTTCAAATTTTAATTGTGGATTCTTTTCATTAATTTCTTTAATTGGATATCCTTCAAGTTTAAAATCATCGATTGTAAAATCATAGAAATTAGTTTTTTCAGGATTTAGAATAATTCTTGGATTGCAATCAATTTCTTCTCTCTGAAGCAAAATCTTAGCATTTTCAATATGTCTATCATAAATCTGCATATTGGCAACTGTCCAAGTAAATTGACCAGGTTCATAACCGCAATGTCTAGCTACCATCATCTGTAAACAAATATATTGAAACTGATTAATAGCTCCTGCAGTTAGATAATCAGAAGACCTCTGAACGAGCATTGTATCAAGATATCTCTTACCATCCTTGCCATCTCTGACATTCCAAATAGTAAGAAATGCACAAGGCTTTAATCCATCTGTTTCTTGGAAATCAGCAACTTGCCATAAATCGATAATATGTCTTCTTCCAAATGGGTCTTCAACAAGTTCCTTTAAAAGAGTTTCCATAAGCTTATATTTTGCTACAGTAGCACCATATCTTTGACCAATAGTTCTTGGAAGAACTGTGCTTTCCCACTCATTCCACCAATGAATATTATATTTATCTTCAAGTACATCAAGAGAACTTGTAGCATCTTGATAAATCCAAAGAATTTCTTTAATAGCGTTTTTTACAGCAACCTGTCTTAAAGATATTAATGGTAGTTCACCTTTTGATAAATCATAAGTTTGAACTACGTGATTAACGCTTAAAGTATGAGCAGGGGTGCCATCTTCATAATGAGGTCTTGGATTTACGTCCATAAAACCATCCTCTAAAATATGCACAATATTTTCTTTTAAATAAATATCACCTTTTAACATATAAATAGCTCCTTTTTATTAATTTTAATTATAATTATATTAATATTTATTACTTTAAAATTCAAGATAATTTTTGCAAAATAAAAAAGAGAGGTTTTTCCCTCTCTTTTTTAGATTATACCGTAGAAACTTTTTTAACTAAAGCATTAAAATCAGCTTCTGTTAACATCTGGACCTTCTCATATCCAGCATTATCATTAATTTTCTTAGCTGTTCTAAACTTTGTAGTATCTGTTCCATCGTTTACAGAATAAACTAAAATATCTGTATTCTTTGATACAGAAGATGAAACTTTTCCACCAAGTTTCACAATAGTAGTTTCAACGAATCTTCTAGGTACAGATAATGCACCAGTTATGACAACATTTTTACCTGAAAGCCCAGATATAGAGCTCAAATCCTTTATAGAAGTTCTTGGAGCAGAATAAGAAAGGTCTGATACATCATATATTGTTTTATCATCAAACATCTTAAATCCAGAATCTTCCATTTCTTCAAGATTTAAAAAAAAGTCAACATCCATTAGATTAACTGTAATCTTCTCAGATGTCTTATCAGATAAACCATCGATATCTTTAAGAACATACTTAAGATTATTTTCTTCTAGAAGATTTCTTAAAGTAGATGCATTTCTAACTTTATCTGCAATTTCTTTTGAAAGGACAGGCCCAACTCCTGGAATTTTATACTGTTTCAGGAATTCTTCAAGTGTAATATCATTGTGAAGCTTTGATACGTCCACAAATTTTTCCTCCTTAAAACAAATTTATCTTTATATTATATAAGTATTTTCTTATTCTTATTATACCATTTTAGAATATTTTTCTCAATGTAAAAAATAAGTTTAAAATAAAAATATTGATTTTTACTAGGTTTTTATGCTATTATAAATATATATTTTGAAAGGATTTTTTTATTATGTATTATATAACAGGAGATACACATAGAGATTTTAAAAATATTATTTTCTATACATATATAAAAAATACGACAATAGACGATGTTTTTATTATCTTAGGAGATGCTGGAATCAATTATTTTCTAGATAAAAGAGACTATGAATTAAAAAAACAGTTATCCGAACTTCCAGTAACTCTATTTTGTATAAAAGGAAATCACGAAAAATATCCAGAAGATATAGAAACCTATAAGAAAAAGATATGGAATGGAGCAGAAGTTTTCTATGAAGAAGAATTCCCAAATCTTTTATTTGCAAAAGATGGAGAAATATACGAAATAGAAGATAAAAAAGTTTTAACAATAGGCGGAGCCTATTCTGTAGATAAACTTTATAGAATAGTTAAAGGATTAAAGTGGTTTGAAGACGAACAGCCATCCGAAGAAATAAAAAATTTTACTGAAGAAAATTTAGAAAAAAATAATTGGAAAGTAGATATAGTATTGTCTCATACTTGTCCAGAAAAAACTATACCAAAGCATCTTCTTATGAAAGGACTTGACCAATCAAGGATTGACCATTCAACAGAAATTTGGTTAGATAGTATATCTGATAAATTAGAATTTAATAAATGGTATTTTGGACATTTCCACGGTGTTTGGGAAAATGGAAAGTATGAACTAATGTTTAATAATATTAAAGATTTTCCATAAAATAATATATACGAATTTACAAGGAGGAAGAAAATATGATTTATATAACAGGTGATACTCACGGAGATATTGATTGGAAAAAATTAAATACAAAAAACTTTCCAGAACAAAAGAATCTCACAAAAAATGACTATGTGATAATCTGTGGTGATTTTGGTGGAGTTTGGACTGGTAACAAAAAAGATGATTTTATATTAAATACCTATAATAACAGAAATTTCACAACACTATTTGTAGATGGAAATCACGAGAATTTCGAAGCTTTGAATTCCTACCCTGTAGAAATGTGGAATGGTGGGAAAGTTCATAAAATAAAAGACTCTGTTATTCATCTTATGCGTGGACAAGTCTATACAATAGATGGAATTACTATTTTTACCTTTGGAGGAGCAAAATCTACTGACAAAGAACATAGAAGAGAATTTGTTTCTTGGTGGAAAGAAGAAGAACCATCTTTTCAAGAGATGAATGAAGGTCTCGATAATCTTGAAAAAGTTGGGAATAAAGTAGATGTTATAATTACTCATACTTGTCCATCAGAGCTTATAAAGGTATTTGACAGATATCCAATTCTTGAATATCAAGGACAAATAAACAGATACCTAGATGAAATCAATGAAAGGGTCGACTTTGAAAGATGGTATTTTGGACACCATCACGCAGATATAAACCTTGGTAGATATCAAATGCTCTATCAGAACATTATAAAATTAGATTTATAGAAAGAGAGTTTTAATAACTCTCTTTTTTTATTGAAAAAACAATGCAAAAATTTTATTATATATAAAAAATAAAAGTAAAAAAGGATTTTTAAATATGTCAAAACGTTTTAAGACTGTATATTTAATATTTGTAATTTTTATATTGGGATTTTTTCCATTTTTTCCAAGATTATTTATGAATTGTGATGGTCAAATATATTTAGCAAGAATAGAAACAATTTATAGAAATATGAAAGATGGTATTTTTCTTCCATCTGTAATGTCAGGGAATATAAATGGTTTTGGATATGTAGAAGACATCTTTTATCCAGGACTTTTCTATTATCCAGCAGCCGTATTAAGGTTTATATTACCAATAAACATATCTTTGTATATATGTTTTTGTTTATATAAGTTTCTAGGAATGTTTTTAACATATAAAATAGGAACAAAACATTTTGATAAAGATAAAATTATTACATTTATACTTCTTTATTATTCAAATTACGTATTTTTATACGATACATTAATTAGAGAATCTTTTAGTGAATATATAGCCTCTATATTTTTACCAATAGTATTCCTTGGAATATATGATTTGTTCAAAAATAAAAAAGAAAATACTCTTTTTCTTGGAATGTCTCTAATACTTGGTTGTCATTTAATATATCTATATTTATGTACAGTATGTATAGCAGTCTTTTGTATAGCAAACATAAAAACAATAAGAGAATGGTTTTTGCCTCTAGTAAAAGCAGGTCTAAAAACTATTATTTTAGGTTCATATTTTTTAATTCCTTTTGTTTGGTATTTTAAAACAGGAAATTACACAGTAACCGTTATGAATAATGCAATACTTACAGTTCAGGAACCAAAAGATTTGTTGTATATAGCAGGTTTTACAGTTTTTATAATTTTACTTATCATTTTAAATAAAAAGTTTAAAAAATTAAATATAGTAACACCTTTTGTGATTATGCTATATATGGTTTCTCCTTTATTTCCTCTTAAAGTATTTAGTTTGTTTTATGTAATGCAATTTAAGAGAAGATTTTATATGTTCCTTGCATTTTTCTTAATACTAGTTTTAGTACACTTTCTTACCGAGAAATCTCTAAAAATGATTCTATCAATGCTTCTTATATGTTCTCTTGCCATTATGATACTAATGAATGTAATGAAAGGCAAAGTTTTTGAAACTACAAAATATGAAGAAAACACAGGATATACTGGAGAATATAGTTTAACATCTGAATTTGGAGATTATTACGTAGCTTTTGTTAATGGAGAATTTTTACCAAATAAAGTAAATATAGCTTTATTTGATGAAACATATATGGATGCAAATATTTGGTATAATGCAGCTCTTAAAGGATTTGAAAACCATACATTTATAGAAGAAACAAGACATACAAACAAAAACGCATATTTCGTAACAAAAACAGGCGAAGGTATGATGAGACGTTTCTATTATCCTTTTTATAAAGTTTATCAAGAGGGGAATGATAAAATAGAAATAATAGACCAAGATGGATACTTATATGTAAAAAATGCTATACCAGATAAAGAGTTTTTAGTTTACTTTGAGAACACAACATTACAATATATAGCATTCTTTATTAGTATAATATTCCTAGGAATATTAATTTTTAGGAGATATTTATGCAAGAGCAAATTACAATATATTTCTCAATAATTTTTAGTATGTTATTTTTGATTGTTTCCTTTGGTCTAATAATGGACTTTTTAGAAAGATTGACTCTTTCCTATGGAGCTAGTATGTTTGGTAAAAAGACAGTAACATACATTTCAGCCTTTATAGGAACTCCAATACACGAATTAGGTCATTTATTTTTTGCAGTATTATTTGGACACACAATAACAAAAGTTCAATTAATTCCTAAAAAAGAGAGCATAAATCAAGGAGTTCTCGGTTGCGTGCAACATTCTTGGAATAATAAAAATTTTTATCAAAAATTTGGGAATTTCTTCATAGGAATTGGACCTATGTTTAGTGGACCAATCGCAATATTAATAATACTTAGGATATTTTTACCAGAAACGTATTTTGACTTATATAACTCAATGAATGACATTATTTTAAACAACAATAATGTAATAGAAATATTTTTACTTATGATTAAGTCTATATTTAAAATGTTTACATTTTCAAACATAACAAATCCACTGTTTTACTTATTTTTATTTTTAAGTACAAATATTGCTTCTCATATGGGATTATCTTTTGCAGATGTAAAACACAGTGTTTTTTCTTTAATATTTTTATTTATAATTATTTGTTTGGTAGCACTTGCTGTTCCTACTTTTCCAGGAATAAATAGTAGTTTAACAGTTATTTATTCGTTTTTAAGTGCTATTTTTTCATTGTCAATAATTCTTTCATTGATAAATTATTTATTTTTTAAAATACTTTATAGAATATCAAGATAAAAAAAGAAAGGGAATAATCCCTTTCTTTTTTGTTATTTAATCATATCTGAGTATCTAAAAATGTATCAAGCTCTTTTTTTGTCAAAGCTTTCTTAGATTTTAAATAATAAGAAGACTTGATGGGATTATCAAAGAAGGATTCTAAGAAAACATCTACTCTGCCATCATCATAGCCCATCTCTTTAAACTTCTCTCTATTTTTTATCAAAGGAAGTTCACGAAGATTATCCTGAGTTACCTTAAGTTTTCTAGCCCTAAGTTCTTCACAATCACTAATATACTTAGAAACTGTAGACCCCTGATAACTAATAAGATTATCCTTGCAGTATTTTTCAAACGCTGGTGTCAAATGAGAATCTATGGTTCCATCATTAATACCACTTATCAAATTATCAGAAAGCTGAGCAGCAACACTAATAGTAAAATGATAATGTTCAACAGCATTTAAAATCAACTGTTTGTAATCATTACTTAAATGTCTCCATTCAATTCTGCAAGTAGCAGGTGTACCTCTGTAACTGTTTGAGTAAAACCAAGGACAGTCAACATACTTTTTAAGTTCATTAGGAATCTGCATATCTTTCAAAATCTTAGAAAAAGACTTATGAGCATATTTACCATCTAAAATATCTCCAAGTTCAGCACCGATAAATGCTTCGTGCATATCTTTATCAGTTTTAAGCCAGTCAAGATTCTTTACAAGAACACAAAACAGTAAATAAACATAAGCATCATTATCAAAGATTTCAGCATCATTGTTTCTGTAATAACCTCTATGATTGTGAAGACTTTCAGTCTGAAAGAAAGTTTTTGTATCAAAATTTTCAAAGTTAGTAAAATAACTTGAATCGACCTTCTTTAAATCTTCAAAATCAAGATTTTTAAGTTCAGATATCTGAGAAATTATACTAGCATAACTAGAATATCCTGAGGACCTAAAGAAAGTAAGCCCATCTGAATCTTTTTCCGCAATGACAACTTTTGATTTAGATATATCAAATTCAAAGGTCTTAACATTTGGAACAATATCATATACATCAGCAACAATGGAAAAACCATTAGGAGTTGATTCTATTCTAGGAACGCTTAAGCTATTCCTAGTAGTTCCATATCCATAAGAATAATGTGTTCCACCCTTTCCACAAACAGGACAAGAATAAACAGTTTTCTTATGAACAGCTCCACAGCGGCAAAAAGTTCTATTCTTTGGCTCATAAAAAGATATAAGATTCTCTTTATCACTTAGATTATCCCAAAAATCCTTAACATTATTTATTTTTAAATACTTATCCGATTCTTTAACCATTAAATCGATTCCTCCTATTTCAATCTCTTGCAAGTACCAGCCCATTTATTTGCAATTGCAATAATTTCTGGTTCTGGGTCAGTGTTGAACATTCCCTTAATTTCAGTGATATCACAAGAATCATCGATTTCTATGGTAACGAAAGATGTGTTCCTTTCAGAACTCTTACGCATAAAGAAAATCTTAGATTCTCCAGAAATAATCTTATCAATGTAACTACCGATACAATGATGCAAATCATTTCCTTCCTGAATTAGAGCTCTTATATCTCTAGGAACAATAAAACAATAACCATCTTTCTTGAATTCATTTTCATATTTAGCATATTTTGCAACAGCAGCCTTAAAATCATCATTCTTAGATTCATCAAAATCTTTAAGATTCTGAACTAATACATCGTGCATTCTTCTAAGATTTTGAGGATATTTCTCACACTTAAGAGATGCTCCCTGATTCAAGTTCAGATAATCTAAGAAAGTACTGGTATCTTCAAAAGGAAATCCAAAAAGTCCATCTCTATTCCAATACATACGCTGTCTCAAAACATAATTAAGAGTATCCTGCATCTTATAACCTCTACGAATTATTTCTGCAAGATTTTTGAAAAATTCAGAAAGTTTTAAGTCTCTTTCTTTGCTGGTTCCAAGTTCCTTAATAGTAATGAAGGATGAATAATTATCAACGAATTCCAAAAGAATTTTTAAAGAATTTCCATCAACCATTGAAGCAATATCAGAAAGATAATCAATAGAACTCTCAATTCTAAGTTTCTTAATGATAGGGAGTGCAAAAGGTGGAAGACCAACACTCTGACTCAACTTCTTAGTATTTGAAACAAGTGCAAAATTTCTATCCTGAAAATTCTTAAGCAAAAGCTTTTCCTGTCCAGCATTTATCATCTTTTCAATTCCTGAAAAAGAAAATGAAAGATTATATACAATACTTTGGAACATATCTGAAAACTTATTTGACCAAGTATTACATCCATTAGTAAAAACATCTCCGTTGTTAATAAAGAACTTAGAAACATTTTCATTTAAAGATGAAACTTTAGTAATATACTCCAGAATCTGTAAAACTGAACAACTGTCTAAATTAGATATAGGAATAAAATTCTCAATATCTGATACATCATCAGCAACCAAAGTATCTTTATGGAAAACGAGTTCACTATCCCATTTTTCAAAAAATGTAAGCATATCGTTTTCTAATACTTCAGACCAAAGAGAACCTTTTTTTAATTTCAAAACAGTATCTTCTTCAACGAATTCGAAGATATGTTCAAGAATCTCTGTCTGTTCTCCAACATTGTTAACAACCTGCTTATACTCCATCATATACTGATTGTAAATCAATGTATTTGAAAGACTAAGACCAGGATAGAAGTTCTTGGACTTTTTTCGTCCACTTGTAGTAGGCATATTTACCTGTACAAAATAACTTAACATATTTTTCCTCCTATAATTATAAAATATAATTCTATCTTATTATACACCTAAAAATAGTAAAATATTGTATTTTTTTATAAAAAAATATAAATTAGAAATAAATGTTAAAAAAACAGGAGGCAAAGATTTTGAAGAAAAGTTTTAACAAAATCCTTGTAGGATTAATAGTTATTTTAACTGTGATTTATTTTGCTGGAACACTTTACTTCGAAGATAGATATTTATTTAATACCTATATAAACGAACAAGATGTTTCAAGAAAAACAGAATCACAAGTATCAAAAGAACTACTTGGTGACTCTTCTTTATTTATTACCATAGTTGGTAAAGATGTTCATCAAGAAACAATTTATGGGGATGAAATAGATTATAAACTTAATATTTCTGATAATTTTTATGAAATATTAAAATCTCAAAATAAATACACTTGGCCATTAAGCTTACTTTTACACAAAGAATATGAAGTATCAGCATCTACTGAATATGATGAAAATTTGTTAAAGGAAAGATTGAAAAAGACAAATGTAGTAAAAAATGAAAATGCAACTTTTCCAGAAGATGCATATATAAAACAAGACAATGCAGGTTTTAGAATTATGCCAGAAGTAGAAGGAACAGTTGTAGACTTTGATAAATATTTTGAAGGCGTAAAGAATGCTCTTTCAGAAAAGCAAACAGGATTCAATCTTCAAAAAGAAGGAGTTTATTTAGAACCAGAGATAACCTCTACTTCACCAGAATTATTAGAAGAATTAAATAGACTTAAGAATGCAACAAATTTCAAAGTAACATATAGAACATACAAAGGTTCAACAACCTTAACTAACAAAAATTTTGGTGACTGGATAGAAGTTGATGAAAATGGACTCATAAATTTTGTTGACGAAGAAAAAATTTCTGATTTAGTAGATTCAATAGCCTCTGATTGTAATACAGTTGGTGATACAATAGAATTCAGGACTCAAAATAGCGGAACAATAACATTAAAGAGTCAAACATATGGCTGGAAAGTAGATAAAGCAAAAGCAAAAGAGATGATAAAAAATGCTATCTACGGACAAGAAACAACTACTATTGATATTCCATTTTCTAGTGAAGGTACTGAAAATGATGGAAAAATAGGAAATACTTATATAGAAGTAAGTATTACAGAGCAACATATGTGGTTTTTTAAAGATGGAAAGCTTGTTGTAGAAAGTCCTGTTGTTACAGGAAAACCAACAGCAGACAGAGAAACAAAGATTGGTCTTTATACAATAGTTTCAAGAGAAACAGAAAGATACCTTGGAACATATGAAGTTCAAGGATATAGCTCTTTCGTTCATTATTGGATGCCATTTAATGGAGGACAAGGACTTCACGATGCAACTTGGAGAGATGACTCAGAATTCGGTGGTTCAACATATAAAACAAATGGCTCTCACGGATGTGTGAATCTTCCTTTAGACGTTGCAAAAACAATTTATGAGAACTCTCACACAGGATATCCTGTAATCGTATATTAATATTAATTAAAGATAAAAAGATGCTAGATTTTTCCTAGCATCTTTTTATTATTATGCAATTATATTTTTTATAAAAAACAATCCATCATTAAAAATCTTAACAAATATGATATATTAAAATCAATCATAAACGGAGGTGAAATATGAGCATATTTGTTGTTTACATAATAGGTCTTGTACTAATACCTACAATAGGTTTAACTATTGGACAGAAAACAAGATTAATGGAAAAAGATGGGTGGTCTATTCTATATCCAATTTTTATAATTTTTCTATACCTTATATTCTTTGTAGGACTTACATATTTAGTTTTTGAAAAAGGTGAAAAAACTCTTATTGCAGAAAAAAACTACTCCATAGTGAAATTTAATTCTAATTATGAATTATCAAGTGATACTCACGACGAAGAACATTTATATAAAATAGAAGACTGCAAAGTAAAAGATTTAAAGACAGATATTTCTTATGTATATATAATTGATGAAAATGAGAAATACAAAAAAATAGATATAAGAAATATAGCAGATAAAGAAAATCTTAAAAATCAAGAAATAATCATAGAAAGAGAGTATAAATATACTCTTTCATTTATTTATTATAATGATTTTGAGTATTCTCTTGAGTAAAAAAGAAGGGTTTATATCCTTCTTTTTTTTGTTTTTTATAAAACAAATTTAAAGGCTGAAAAATCAAAGAAAACAATAGAATAAAAATAAAAAAATTTACGAAGAAATCTAGAAAGGAATCTTTTAAATGGAATTATTTATACAAAATATTTCAGAATTTATATTAGCTCATTGGAAAGTATTGTTTATTTTATGTATAGTTTTAAATATTTTTACAAACATTGCAGTTATTATCAGAGGTACAACAATTCCAATATGTGTATTAGGAGGCCCACAAATTAGAGGAAGAATGTTAAAACAATTAATAATGTTAATAGCTACACATTTAATAGGAGTCATCTTTTCTGCTTTTCTATTATACTTCATACCTATACAATTTTATATTAAAGTTATAATAATCTTTGTATCTGCAACACTATGGCTTGCTATAGTAACTTTATATGAAAAATTATATTCTTAAGGAGTTTTTAGATGAAACTACTTATACAGAATATTGCAGAATTTATATTAATTCATTGGAAAATATTATTTATATTATTGGTATTTTTAAATATTCTTATCAACATTGATATTTTTATTAGAATTAGAAAGCTATGTCTATGTTTTGGAAATCCAAATCCAGAAATAAGAAATAAACAATTACGAAAATTTTATATAGTAATAGCTATGCACATAATAATTCTTATTTTGTCCATATTTACATTATTTTTTATGCCAATTTACTTTTGTTTCAAAGTTTTAACAATATTTATAATTGAAGCCTTATGGTTTGCAATGATACTAATATCTAATAAAATTTTTTAATTAGTTTTTTAAAGAGATATAATGGAAATTTTACAAAATATTTCAAACTTCATTCAAAATCATCTTAAACTTATATTTATTTTAGTTGAGATAATTATAATTGTATTCAAATGCTTAGGAGCATTTATAATGATGAAAATGGGAACAGAGCATTTTCCTGCAAGACGTTTTAGCCTTGCAAATATATGTATTACCTATTCAAAAGTTGTATTTTTTATGATTATACAACTTTATTTAATATTTTTAATATTTGTTAAATTAACAATCATAAAGAAAATACTCTTAATAATTTTAGTTATTTTCAATTTTTATCCAGATGTCCCAGTTTTTATCTTTCTTCTAGTACAAGACCCTCGTTTTATACTTTGGTATTATTTCATTGGAAGATGGAACAAAAATGCAAAATAGGGGTAATATATATATCTATTCATCAATAGACAGATAATTCAAAGTATCTGACCAAAATTAATAGAAAATTATATAGAAAAAACTTATAATAATATAAGAAATTACAGAAAGAGAGGTTTAAAAAAATAAAGCTTGCATTTATAAAAATTCTAATGATTTAAAGGGGGATTTGAGTGGGAGATGATATATATAAAAATATAGTAAGTAAAAGTCTTTATATACAAAGGGGAGATTTTTGCAAAATTCCTGAATATATATTAAAAAATTTAAAGATAAAAAGACAAATCTTACTACAAAAACCTTTAGAAGCAATCAAGTATTTTTATGAAGGAAGAATAATTTTAAACAGAATAAATGATATTGGTTTAGATACTATAAAAAATTTTATAGAAGTAGATGAAAACCTGTATTTTACAGAAAAACTTTTTTCAAAGCATAATATGTGTTTAAAGAAAGCAGATATAAAAGCTATCACATATGCAATGGAAAACGAACTTGATTTTGAAATTCTGGATAAAATAACCAATACATTTGTATATTCACTAAGTCCAAGATTTAAATTATATGGATATAGACTTATATTTTCACCTGAACAAATAATAGAAATAAGTAATTTTTACAATATTTTAGAAGATAAGGATTTAACAAAGCTTTTATTAAAAACAAATTCTTATCAACAATCAATAACAAATATAGATAATGAAAATGAAGTTAAAGATTTTTATAAAAATAAGAATATAAGTAATACTTTAAAGTATAAGTATCCATTATTTACAACAGAGGATATATATAATTTAAGATATATTTTTGAAGAAGATAAAGACCTTGGATTAAGTCTTATAAAATTAAATAAAGAAAAGATAAAAACTGAAAAGAATGAAGAATTAGAAGTTTTAGTAAAAGAATATTCTTCAACAGAAATAAAAAGAATAAAAGATGAATTAAAAAAAGAGAAAAGGCCTTGAGCTTTTTCTCTTTTTTTATAGTTAACTATTTTTTTCTAAAAATATCTATAGATTCACCATCTTTTGTTTTCCAAGAAATCCAACCATTACAAGCACATTTTAAAACTACTTCACCACAGTTAGATGGAGATTTACACACTATATCTTCCTGAAGAATATCATCTTTTATAATTGCTTTTTTACGAGCCTCGCTTTCCCAATTACTTCCAATAGGCGAACAAATACTCCCTTTTTTTAGAATGAATTTTCCATCTTTAACAATCATTGTAGCTTTTATAATCCCAAAATTTCTACGATTTTTTTCTAAAAAATATTCACCATCAGGAATTTTATCCAAATCAAACTTAACATCCTTCTCAGAATTTACTTTTATTTCAGCTTTTGATTTATTTTTAATATCGGTATTTGGAGGATAAACAACTTTCCCTTCAAAAGAATCAAGCATTTCTTTTGCAAGATTAGTATCTAATGCAAATAATTCACTAGTTGATACCTGAGATTTAGAAAATACCTTATGAATAAGTTTTTCTTTTTCACTGTAATCTTCAACTTCTACAGCATAAAATCTTTTCAAACCAGAAACATTCCAATATCCATTTTGTTCAAGAGTTGTCATACGATTTTTAAACTGGTCTATTCTAGTTTTTCCAATTTTAATAAGTCCTTCAACAGATGTTGTTGTTATATAAATTACTCCTTTAGCCATAATAATTCCTTTCTAAATTTGATATTTAATTTTATTTAGATATACCAAACATTATTAAGGTTTGCAGAATAACGAGATTTGTAATCAATTATAAAAATATAAACGATTAAAACAATAAAATGCTAAACAACAAAATATTGATAAAAATATTTTTTATGTTTTCATAAAATTAAAAAATCATATATAATATAAATATATCAAAAGAATAAAGAGGAAGAAAAATATGAATATTGTAGAAAAATCTTTTAAGCATCTAAAGCTTGTTTTGGAACACAAAAAACTTGTTTTCAAGTATTGTTGCATCGCTGGAATTCCATATAGAGGACTTGTTCACGACTTATCAAAGTTTTCCCCAATTGAATTTTTTGAATCTGTGAAGTATTATACAGGAACTGGTTCTCCAATAAATGAATGCAAAAAAGCCGAAGGAATGTCAAGAGCTTGGCTTCATCATAAAGGAAGAAATCTACATCATTTTGAATATTGGGTAGATACCGATGGAACACCACGTCTTATTCCTTGGGAATATGCAACAGAAATGTGCTGCGATATGCTAGCTGCAGGACAGGTTTATCTAAAAGATAAATGGACAAAAGATTATCCACTTGAATACTGGAATAAAGAAAAAGATAAAAGAAATCTTCATCCAGTAATAAGAGAATACCAGACGCTTTTCTTTAATTCACTTAGAAAAGAAGGATTAGAAGGTATTAGAAAAGAAAAAACACGTAAAATGTATAAGTACTGTGTTAAAAAATATGGAAAAGAGACCTATTAATGGTCTCTTTTTTGTTGTAATTTATTTTAGAAAACAAAAAAAAGAGCCACGAAAGCTCTTTTTAATGTTTAAATATATAAGGATGAACAAAAATTAATTCTGTCCTTCATCTTTTGCATTCTTAAGGTTCTCCATAGACTCTCTAACCTGAGACTCTGTAGTAGTGCCATTAAGAAGACCCATAAGTGTGTTGATATAATTCTTTGCTTCGTTCATTTTTAATTCCTCCTGATTTGAAAAAATTCAAAATTAATTTACATATTAAATTATATATCTAAAAATAGCAAATATAACCTCTAAATAAAATTTATTTATAGGTAAAAAAAATAAGGGAAAGCTAAAAGCTCTCCCTTATGCTAAATTCTTTATTAATATGGGCTTATAATCTTTTTCAGATTTTAATTCTCCTTTTTTAAACTCTAATATAATGTCCTTGTATTCTTTAGACCTCTGTTCTCTGATTTTCTTTTCTCTTGTCTTGAATTCATTCGCTTTTGACATAATTTTAATCTCCAATCAATATTAAATTTTAAAAGGATTATAGCCTTTTAATATTATATGTAGATATAGAAGATATAAAAAAATAAATCACTCTACCACAAAAGTATAAACATACCAGTGCTTCTCAATTTCCTTTAAGATAGAACTCTCTCTAAGCTCATCTTTAGAATAAACAATTTCAGTTCCAATATCTCCAGTTGTTTGAAATCTAAAAGCTCTTATAATATGTCCACCAAAATCATATCTATCTATAATTGAAATATAAATATTGTCAATTAAAAGAATCTTCTTATCATTTATAGTAGCTGCTTTTTCAAAAACATCTCTATGTGCAAAATAAAAGTTTTCAGCTTTTTCCATAGAAAAACTGTCATATTCTTTACCTGTTATTTCAACCATAGTATTTTCTATAAAAAGCTTTATTTGTGTCTTATATTTAAAACCAAAAACAATAGCACAAATGATTATAATTAGTAAAAATACAGGAAAAGGACTGTTATAATTTTGAATGTAATTCTTACTTTTTTTATATCTGTAACGTCTCATAAAATTCACCTCTATAATTTATATATAAATTATAATATATAAGAAATTTTTCTTTAAAAAAGAAAAGAGGACGAGCTATTGCTCATCCTCTTCATCATTGTTCTCATCGGAACGTCTTAAATCAACTATCAGCATTTTTTCCAAACCTATTTCATCTGGAGTAAGATATCTTCCAGCTTTGCTCTTTAAAATAAATAAAGGCTTTCCATAATATTTATTCATAAGATGTCCAGAATATTCCAAAGGAACATTTTTATGAACCCATACAGCAAAATCTTTTCTAGAATCTTTAGGAGCTTCTTTAAAATACTTATCAACAGTTTCATTCACATTTGACACATAATTTTCAATTTCCTTAACCATATTAAGTGCTGTTGGTTTATACTTATCAGGCATAGCAGAAATTACATCATCAACTACTCCATCAGCCATAGCCTTAATAATAAGTTTTGGAAGAGATTTTTTACTGTAGCATTTATGAATTTCAAGATAATCATCACATTTAAATTTTACTTTAAAGCCATCCATCGAAAGAACCCAACCTTCTTTTTCATTGGCTTTGAATTTCGATTTAGCACTAAAAAGTTCATCAAGAGTATATGACTCTATTTCTGTTACTAAAGTACCATACTTTTTAGCTAATGCAATTACATCTTTGTATAGAAATTCTTTTCCAGTATACTTATCTCTAACACCTATCAAATAAAGACCATATTTATCTTCATCATATACAACTACGTGAGGGTCATTTGGAGAAATTGACTCAAAAATGAAAGTAAGACCTTCATTATCTATAATCATCTCTACATAATTTTGATGTTTTTCTAAGTATTCATAACTTTCTGTTACTCTCCAAGATTCATCAGGGTTAACACTTTCACTTCCAGCAAGAACAATTCTTCCTTTATAGAAAGAAGCTGATTGCATTGAACCATCTAATTTGTTAGTAATTTCAAATACTGAAGAATTTTCGATTTTATTTAAAATAACATCCATCTGAGTTTCAGGAACTTCTCCAATATTGAAAAACTTTTTAAAAGGGCAGTTAACAATCTCTTCATTTCTTATATCCACAACAAGTCCTCTTGCTTCTCTGTTAAGACTGTCTGGATTTCCCCACATCTCTTCAGCAGCTGCTATAAGATTGTAATGAAAAAGAAGAAGGTCTCCATATGAAGATATTTTCAAAGTATTAAGCCAAGCAGTATATTCAGGTCTGTCGATTTTATTAACCATATAAGCAAACACGTTCTTTTCAGGCTCAAAATTATCAAAGGGTACTTCACCGAAAAGATATTCATATACGTGTTTTATCTCTAGGATTTTTCTGAAAGTTTTATTCCATTCGTACATAAATTTCCTCCTATATTTTTACTTTTTAAATATTTTATGTATAATAAGCGTCTTTTATTTCTTTTAACTCTTCTTTTTTTAAAGTCTTTATAAATCGTTTAGTTTTCTTTAAAGCATCTTCATTTTTAGTTGAAATTTTTCCAAAATATATGTCTAAATATATCTTTTCTAGAAAATCATCTTCGTCTATTCTTTCTAAAAAACAATATCTGTCAGTGTTTTTAAAAGCCTCAAGATGCAATTTATTTCGTTCTCTTTTAGTTAAATTAATACAATATGTAGGAACGAATGGATTTTCCCTTGTAAATTCCAAACATTCTTCAAAACTAGCATTTCCATTTTTAAAAGATAAAATATCTGATGCTGTCTTTTTTATAGCAAGTTTTGCAAAATCTATATTGTCTTGTAATTCTCTAGGAGCAGCAAGATATAAGTTTGGAAATTTCTTTAATAATATATCAGTAATTTCAGCATCTTTTACAGCTGGTTCAGCTATATAATTTATAAAAAGTATGCTATAAGCATCGTAAATTGATATATCTGTTTCTTTTATTTTCCTTAAATAATCTTCTCTTAAAGACATAAATTATTCCTCTATAAAACATATTATTTGATATTAGTATATCATAAAAATTGCTAAAAATAAAGAAATAAGATAGAATTAATAATGAATTTTTAATAAGGAGTTTTTATATGAAACAAAGAATTCAATATAAAGCCAATTACGGTGTTGCAAAAAAGAATATATTTGGAAAACTAAAAGTTACTGGTTCAGTAGAAGTAAAAACAGTAATTCTTTTTGATGATGTTAAATTTAAAATTTGTTTATATGGAATAGATAGAAGTGATGGAAACGGACCACACGACGAAAAAATCACTTTTGACTATGAAAATATAGAAGAAATAATAATAGATGAAGAATACAACTATTTCGATGTAGTTATGAAAGAAGGTTCAACACAACTAATAAATGACGAAGAGTATTATGCTAAGCTAAGTAATAAATTTTTTATAGCACAAGATAAAATAAAAGATTTTTACATAATCTTAAAGCAACTTTCTAAATTTAATTTTTCAGATATAAAAACAAACGAGGAAGAAGAATAAAAAATGAACATAATATATGAATTTGAACCACAAATTACTGTAAACGATTTTATATTTAATAGAAAAAACCAAAATATAAAGGAATTTGTCTCTCTTGAACAATTAGAAAAAGAAGTAAATAAAATTATAGATAGTGTTCCAAAAGAAATAAGAAATGTTGTAGAAAGTGAGAATTGGAAAATAATAATTACAAACAAAAGAAATTTAGAAAAAGATTTTAATATAGATTATCAAATTTTTGGAATAACTAATTTTAAGGAAAAAGAAATACTTGTTTATGCACAAAAAGACCCAATAAAATATTCCATTGTTCACGAATTTGGTCATATAATAGATAATTATTTAAACAATATATCTTCAACAAATGATTGGATTGATATTACAGAAAAATACGCAAAAAAAGCTGTCAATCATACAGGAAATCTCTTTACAAGCGAAACCAGAAACGAATTTTTTGCAGATTGTATATTAACTTATTGTATAGATAAATCTCTTTTTACAGGATATGATATGATAGACATTGTTCCAATAATAGATAGAATAGTTTCAGTCCTCCCATATGTTAAAAAAGAAGAAAATATAGAAAGTTCTCTAACAGAATCAGAAAAACTTTTAAAACAATTTAATGAATACAGCAGAGAGTATATCTGGTAAAATTTTAAAAAATTTTATAAAAAGCACTTGAATTCTAATTTAGAATAGGTTATAATAAATACATATTCAAAAAGAGAAAGAGAGGAATGTCATTTATGAAGATGAATGTAAATGAAGCGTGTGCATTAGCAAAGAAGATTGATGAGTGGAGAAGAGAACTTAGTTTTCTACTTATGAGGAAAGAATATATTTTCGATATTTCAGAAAACCACAAGAAGTCAGAAGCTGACTCAACAAAGGCTGATGAAGTTATCGAAAACAGCATCGAAAAGAAATACGACATTTCTGTAGACCAGATTTGTACAGTAGTAGAAAAGCTTATCGATGAAAAGACAAGACTTTCAGGACTTATCGAAAGCACAAAGGCATCTCTTACAGTAGAAGTAAATGGAAAGCCTATGACAATCGATGCAGCAGTAGAATATAATAAGGGTGTTAGAGATTTTGCGAACTCTCTTTCAACACTTACAAGAAATAAGGCAACAGTAGAGAAGAGTACAGGAAGAGATTATAGACTCGATGTTGAAGGAAAGCAGACAACCTATGTATATCCTCTCGAAACAACCTACACTCTCACTTTCGACAAAAAGGCAATGGATGCAAAGAAAAGAGAGCTTATGAAATTAGCAGATAAGAATTCTGTTGAAATTGACAGAGCAAGAATCAATTCTGAATTAGAATTTGATACTGTTCTCGAAGTAACAGATTCTGTTGAAGAAGTTATTGAAAAGATTCTTGGGGAGTAATCCTCAAGAATCTCTTTGATAAATCATCTAGCTTATAATAATGGACTGAAATCTTTTTAAGAAGTTTTGAGTAAATTGATTTTTAATCAATCGAAAGATTCTTTTTAATCAAAAATACGGAACAAAGAGAGTAATCTTTTTGGTAGCGACTTTTCTCAGAAAAGTATAAAAAACTGAACTTTTTCATCCCTGTGGATGTTATTATAAAGATGATATTTTACAGACTTGAAATCTGTGTTGGTGTAAGTAAGCCTTCATAAGGCTAACATACAAAATGTTAACAGCGCATTAGTCAGTTTTTCGTTTCAATTTCCGTTATTCAATAAAATCAATATATCAATAATGCATTGAACTCAAGGACGCAGCAATACAAGTTGGCAATACAAAAATCGACAAAGCACTATATGAACAATTCTTTCTGCAAAAAAGAATTTCTATTTTTGAAGAGATAATTCTAATAAAACATATTTTTACGATTTTAGTATTATAAATTGCTTTTGTCTGTAGGTTCCAGTTCATTATTATAGGCTAGATACAAAGAAGGAGTCTTTACTCCTTCTTTTTTTGCCTAAATTTAATTAGGCATAATACACAAGTTTAAAGCTCTAAATTCCTTTAATTTAGTTAAAAAAATGATAATATAAAATTATTATGAATAAAAAAGGAGTTCATTATGCTTCAGAAAAATAAAGCTATATCAAAATTTCTTGTAGCTTTAATCCTTATGAGTTTTATATTTATATTAAATACTCAAAAGGTTTTAGCTTATGATTACAACACAGTTCTTTCAGATTTAGAATCTCTTGAAAATTTAGCAGAAGAATATAAATCAGAATATGAAGTGTGGACAGATACAAAAATTCTTGTTACGTCTTATATAAGAGACGGAGTATATGATTCAACTTGGAATCAATACGGAACAGCAGTAGATACAGGCTTTGCAAATTACGTAAATGAGAAAAACTCTTCTCTAAGTTATCTTAAAAGCGTATTTACAATGACAACATCTTCTGGAGATACAATTGACTTTAAAAGACTTGTATCAGATTTAGATATTATGTACACAAAAGGTTCTCTTTTTGGAAGTTGGGTAAGTGACATCTATGACCTTGCTACAGTAATATCAACTTCTCAAAATTCAGCAGATAATATAGCGTCTTCTTATTATAATTCGTTTTCTTCATCAGGTTGTCTTACAAATATAGATGCTTTTAATATATACAAGTCAGGAAACGGAAGTGTTTCAGGCGCTATTAGAAATTATTATAGTTCAGTTTCAAGTAGCAGTAGATATAAACAATTTACAAATAACATAGGTGTAAGTAATATTACAAAAGATGCTCTAAGAACAAGCGTTTTAACTAATTTTAGAAATTGCTCTGAAATAACTAATCTTTTAGGTATTAGAGGAATTTCCTATGATTCAAATAAAAATGTTGTAGAAGGTGCTTGTTTTGCTTTTGCTGATTATATATTCGAAAAGCATCCAGAAAAGCAATATAACACATCAATCAAAATATCTGAAAAAGATTTTTCTATGACAATAGGAGAAGAAGCAGAACTTACAATAAATATAGAGCCTGCAACAGATATTAATTTAATAAACGTTACTTCATCTTCCCCAGATGTTGTATCTGTTGTAAACAACAATACAATAAGAGCTATTTCTTCAGGTGAAGCAACAATTACTTGCTCTTATCAAGGAGCATCAGCTTCTATAAAAGTTACTGTCATTAGCAAAATAGAAAGTATTTCATTTAAGGATACAAAAATAACTGTTCAAGCAGGAACAGCAGATAAAATCGAACCAATAGTAACTCCTGCAGGAAATATTAAGTATTCTTTTAAATCAAGTGATACTACTGTTGTAGACGTAGACCAATCAGGAAATTTATATTCATTAAAATCAGGAACAGCTATTATTACTTGTTTTAGTAATGACAATCAAGATATTAAAGCAGAAATGGAAGTAACTGTAATTGAAAGCATTCAAACTCTTTCAATATCAGAACCACAGATAAGTCTAAGAAAGGGCGAATCTAGAAAAGTAGGTCTAGTTGTTGAACCTACTAATTATACAGATAAAATAATTTATAACTCTTCAGATAATCAGATTGCATCAATCGATGCAAATGGAATGATTACTGCAAGAAAAGAAGGCACAGTAACAATCACTTGTACAGCAGAATCAAATACAGAACTAACTGCTACTTGCGAAGTAACTGTTACTAAGAGTATAGAAAGTCTAAGATTCAATCCTTCATTTACAACTATTGACCTAAAAGAAGGAAATACTTATAGATTAAACTTAGAATCTGTTCCAGTAGATATTGACCCATCACTACTTGCTTTTGAGATATCTGATAAATCAATGATTAGTTTAAATACAAAGACAATGACTATTACAGTTTCTGGTCACGGAAATGCAACTATTACAGTTAGGAGCAAAGAAGATTCAGATATTTCAGCTAAAATGAGTATATATGTATTAGATACTTCTAAAGAAGAAGAAAAGCCAACTCCTAAAGTCACAAATAAAGATGCTGAAATAGATACAAAAGATATTGTAGACAAGGTAGATGAACTTCCAAATACTAAAGTAGATACAAGTTTTTTTGACATAGATATTAAGAATGTACTACTAATGATAATTGTTATAGCTATTATTCTTGTTGTATTATTCGTAGTTATCTCTGAAATTATAAACAGAAATAGAGATAAACTTGGAAGATTCTTTGGATTTAGAGAAAACTTCAGAGAAGATGATTATAGTCCTAATCATAGTGATTTAGATGATTATGAAGATTTAGATAAGATGCATTTAAGAACTACAAAAAATGTGTATAAAATAACTTATCAAACAGAAAAATCAGCTAATGAACTTAAAGAAAGATTAGAAAGAGAATATCAAGAAAGAATAAAGATACAGGAAAGTCAAAAAACAAAAGAACAAGCTGATGCTGAACTTCTCTATTTTGACCAACAAATGGAAAAAGAAAGAGGAGAAGAAATTTCAGAAATGCTAAGAGCTGATGGACTTTTAGATGATTCAAAAGAAATAATAGACACTAGAGAAACAGAGGAACTTAGCGATGATTTTTCAGAAGAAGATAAAGAAGAATTTTTAAAACTTTCTAAAGATTTGGAAGAAGATGATGATAAATTTTCTACAAAAGATATATTAAGTAAAGATTCTAAAAAAACTTCTGAAAATGAGTTTTTCTCAGTAGAAGAACTTAGAAACGAACTAAGAGATAGTTTAAAAGATAAATAATAATAAAGGCTAGGAAATAAAATCCTAGCCTTTATTAATTTTTTATAGTAAAATAGATTTATAAAAAGAAAAAAGGGAGTTTAATATGGATTTAACACAAATCTTAATAAATCAATATAAAGAAGAACAAGAAGCTGCAAATATAAATCCTGTATTTTGTACAAAGGATTTAGGAGAAGCTTTATACAAGGATAAACTTGACGCAATAGGTCAATACGAAACAGTTTCTTTAATATTGAAAAAATATATAAATAATAACGATGTCTCGAAAGAAGTTCTTTCTGATTTAGAAAAAGAATACAAAGATGGAAAAATCATAGAGTTAAAAAAAGTTGAAAAGTTTGGCTATAATGAAGATTATTTAAATATTTTAAATTCTTTAGAAATGCAGCCAGAAAATGAATTTTATTTAACAAATGGATTAACAGAAAAAGGATATGTGGAATTAACAGATAACTATTCTATCTCTATAGATTTAAAAGTAAAATATGGTATTTCAATTTTGCTAAATGATACCATAAACAAAATTTTAGTAAAGAACAATAAGCCTTTTAAAATTTTATCTTATATTGAAGCAAATTTCGTAAATAGTATTGAATTCGATAAATATGAGAACATTCTTCAAATTGGTGCAGATTTAGGATATATTGGATTTTTAGCAAATAAAAAAATAGACATTTATGAAGAAGATGATGTTCTAGCATCTTATTTAAAAGATAAAGTATATAGATATACAAACCCAAATACTAATTTAGTAAAAGTTAACGAAATCGATATAAATAAGTATGATTTAATAATTATTTCTCCTTCAGTAGATGAGGAATATCAAATGAAATTATTTTATGATTTAAAGCTTTATAATGTTTGGGATAAAGTAGAAAGTTCAAAGAAACAGCTCGTATTAACAAAATTTAAATCAGATTTTCAAGATGTTGTAATGACTGATAGAGAACAAGTAGAAGATTCTCTTATAGAAGCAATGAAAGAAATGAAGGGAATTGGTCAGGTAGTATTAAGTTCTCAAATGGATTTTGTAGAAAGGGCTGAAAATTATTTAAAAACAAATAATTTGTATTTTGATTCATACAAGAAATGGCAAAGATTTATAAGAAACGATAAAAATATTATAGAAATATTAAAAAGCGGAGATTAATCTCCGCTTTTTAATTTATTATCTACAAAAACTCCTTTAAAAGTAACACTTTGTCCATTAATAAATACATATTTTTCGCCAATTCCATTTAATTTGTAATCATTGAAACTTCCTGTATATTTAACAATTGTGTCACCAAAAGTCTTTTCAATGAAACCATCTTTTAGCTGCATATTATCAAAATTCCCAGATAATAAATAAGTATTTCCAGAATCCAAATTAACTATTTTTATAGACCCTTTTTCAAAACTTCCAATTTGGATATTCCTTGAATTATCAATAGAATCATTTTCAACAAAATCTCCATTAAATTCAACAGCCCATTTATTCCCAACTATAGTAAGAATTCCACTACCTATAATTTTTCTATTCTTAATAGCTCCAGAATAAGTGATTTCACCATAAGCACTATTATTTATTTTTAAATTTTTAACAGATGGACCATCAAGTTTTCCAAGCTGCATATTAATAAGAAAACAAATAAATATTACAAACAAAGAAATTGTAATAATAACAAATGCTTTTTTGACTTTCTTATTATTTATAAAATCATTTAAAGACCCAATATAGTCAATAGAAAATAGTTCTTCTTTTGCTAATGAAGGAGTTAATTTTAAAGCTTTTTTTAATTTGAAAAAATAATCAAAAAAATCCATAAAAACCTCTCCTTATTTTCTAAAATCTCCAAACTCATTAGTATTAGAATAACTGATTAATTGTTTCTTTTTGCAAGCTTCACAATACTTTTCACCTTCAGGAATTACAGTTCCACAGGTTCTGCAAGTGTTTTTAACATTTTTTTCTTTAATTTTCTTAAAATTTAACTCTTTTTCAAAATGTTTGGAAGCTATATATATGAAACCATCTGCTATATACATATAAACCATAAAACCAATTACAGCAAACAATAACAAGAAAAATAAAACCATATTAACCTCCTAAATCTAAATTAAAAATCATCTACATCTCTATTAGCATTTTTTAAGATATTCTTAAATTCTTTTTCATAATCATCATTCATTTTAGCTACTTCTGTTTTCTTTTCTGCAGGCTTTTTATAAATCTCAAGTCCAGACTCTGAATACGGTGATAAAGACTGAATTTCTTTTAATTTAGCCTTTACAGTGTAAATATAAGAATTAATAACTTCATCATCCATATTATCAAGAACATTAAGTAATAAATCTGAATTAATGTCAGAAGAAACTATCTGATGATTGAAAAAATAGTTTGAAGAAACCTCACAAATATAGTCTCCTAAAGATTCATCAAATTCCTCAATTGCATTTAACTCGATAACAGCATTAAATGTAGGTTCGTAATAATTAGTATAATTAAATAAAGCTTCTTCTAAGTTTTGTTCAACGCTTTCAACATATTTAGAAGCTTCGTTATAAAGATTTCTATATTCAGCTAAATTTTCCCTAACAGAATCATCATCAATAGAATAAAGAATTCCAAAGTTTAAAGTTTTTGGAACTTCATTAGTAGCCTCAATAATTGATTGACCCAAACTTACAAATTCACCTTCTTCATAAGAAAAGGTTCCGTTCACAAAATCCTTGCAAGAATTGTCAATATCTTTTAAAATATTAATGTATAAGCCAAATTTACCTATAGCATCTACCAACAAATTACTTTGTTGTAATTCTCTTTCGTCCATAAAAAAAACCTCTTTCATAAAATATTTTTTATCATTATATAAACAAAGATGGTTTTGTAGAATAAAAAATTGAACGAATAGGACTTTTTTGGGTCATAAAACACATTTATTTTTATTAATATGAGAAAAAAGGAGTGAAACTTATGAAAAAATTAAGCAAACTTTTTATGATTGGAATGATATCAGCATTTTGTTTATTAAATGGAAAAACTGTTTTTGCTGAAGAACTAACAACTACAGAAGAGTCTGAAGTTCAAAAAGTAACAATAGACTTAAGTTCAGAAAAAATAGAAACCAATTATATTACTCAAAATGCTTTTATAGATACTTTTGAAACAGAATATGAATCACTTACAAAGCCTCAAATTGAAGAATTTTTAACTTCAATTGCTGAAAAATCTTTTTCAGAACTCACTAAAATTGATTTTAATCACGATGAAAAGACTGTAACTATTCAATTTTACGTAAATGAAGATGATGGAAATATTGAATCACTAATTTCAACTGAAATGTATAATTTTCTTAAAGCATCTAAGACATTTGTTGAATATACAATAAAATTTGAGGTTTCTGGAAGATATACTGATTCAAATGGAAGATATATGAAGAAGCTTATATATATTTATACATATAAGCCCGAAACATTGATTTTGATGACTTGGAATAATCAAGAACCATCAAAAATTTTAAAAATGGCAGATGAAATTTTTGATGCTGAATCAAAAGAAAGCACTGTTATAAACAAACAAAAAGAAAATGCAAATCAAATCAAGATTATAAATTTATTAAAATATTACATAAGTGAAAAGATGACTAAAAAAGAAGGCTAAAAAGCCTTCTTTTTTTGCATAAAAAAAGGAAATTCACTCAGAATCCCCCTTTTTTAAAATACTATATAGTGTAATCAGCTTTCTTACAACAAAGATAACCAGAGATTTACTCGAAGCCATCCCCACCTTGTCGAAAACTGTAATCCTACCGAAAGATACTTCCAAAATAACATTGTATCTTTCTTCTTCGCTTTATGTAAATATATGATAAATATATAGGAAAACGAAAGGTACAGCTTTCAAAAAGCTGATTTCAAGTTCATCATCATCGAGACGTAGAACTCATTTCCACCTAAGAATATATTTTTATATATAATATAATTTTGTAATTTCAAATATTCAAAAATTTTATTATTTTTTTAAAATTTTAAGATAAACCTCCTTGTCTTTTATATGTTCAAAATTAAAGGAATTTTAAATCTTTAAAAAAGTCTAAAAATATGTTAATATATAAATATATTATATATCTAATTTTATAGAGGAGAAATTTATGGATTTTAAACAAAGATTTGTTGCACTAGATATAGAAACAACAGGACTTACATATGAATATTTTGATGAACCAACAGAAATAGCTCTTGTTGAAATTGTCGATGGAAAATTTACAGGGAATAATAAACATTTTTATTTAAAGCCCAAAAAGAAAGTTACTCTAACTTTCTTAGAGAAAGTTTTTGGTAAAGAAGAACTAAAAAAAACAAAAACATCGTCATTAGAAGATGCTTTGTTCAAAGTTGAAAGTATGTTAGAAGAATCTCCAGATGATGAAAATTTAAAAGAATTAAAAAAGAATATAGAATTCAAGCAAAAAGAATCTAAAGAAATGCTAGATAATATTTACAAAGGAAGTAGCAGATGGGCTATTCTTCCAGAAGTTCGTAAATTTATTGGGAATTCCATTGTTATTGGACACAATGCTGAATTCGATGTAAATTTTTTAAATTTTTACTTTAATTCACAAAAATTACCACTAATTGAAAAATATATATGTACTTTTAAGTCATATAAAGAACATTTTAATTTCAAAAAGAATAACTTAACAGAATGTTGTAAACATTATAATATTGATTTAGTAGGAGCCCATAATGCCTTAGATGATACTATTGCTTGTTCAAAGTTATTTTTTGAAGAAATTAAAGATTTTCCAGATGATATAAAGTTTTTTGATTTTGATAAGTATGATGCTTACATTAATTTCAAGAAAAGAGTTGTAAATGCCTCTTATTTTGATTTAACAAAAGAAGTTTTAAAAGAATATAGTGCTGCTAATGAAAATTTAGAATTTGATGATACAGATGCAAAAAACAAAGCTTTTAAAATGTTTGATACATTTAAAAAGCCTATTCAAGTAGCACCAATTTTAAAAATAAGCGAATATGAGGCAAACAGTTTATTCTTGCAGTGGGTAAATTGTATTAATATCAATAAACACTTAGATTTTATAAGAGAAAAAAATTTATCAGCATTTTGCCTAGAAGTTTTGGAGGTAACAAATAAAGATTACAATCTTATAAGAAAAATAAGTTTAGGATTGTTTGAACAAGAACCAAATTACTTTATATACAAACTTTATGAAAAGTTAAACTTTAGAAAATCCGAAATGGATTACACTTTAGAAGAATTTAATTATTATTTTGATAATGCCTATACTATTGCAGATTTAAATAAAAAGATTGAAAAAGGCGAAGATTATATAGCAAAATTCTTATTTGAATGGATAGGAAACAACAATAAAAGAATTCTTCAATATAAAAAATATATAGAACAAAACTATGGAAAGAACACAACAAACGAAGAAATTGCCATAACAAAAAATATAAATAGTTCTCCATATAAAAATCTTTATATTTCTTGAATGAACAACAAAAAGATTAAATATAATAAAATATATTATTATAAAAATAATTTATAAGGAGGAACATTCATATGGACCAACTATTTAAGATATATAGTCTTGGAGACAAGACTTATAAATGGTACAGAGAGGATACCAAGAGAGGTAAGAACTGTACAAGAGACTGCGTAGAAAGAAAGCTTACAGCACTTATGCTTTGCGCAGTAAAAGTCAGTGATAATGGTTGCGGATGCAAAACATACAGATTCGGAACATTCAATATCGCTGTAAGAGAGAAGGCTGATGATATAGGAGTAGTATACTGGACACAGAGAGCTATTTACGTATCTCCTGAAAAGTCTCAACAGCTCCACGAGTGCTACAAATATCTTGGTCTTTCAGAAGATGGCCAGAGTGTCATTTCTGATATAGACTACGTTGGCTTAAATGAATTTTGCAAAAAAAACGACTTATCAAATACTAGACCCTATAGAAATGAGTTTCTAGTAGATTTGTCAAAAGCAGATTAAAATAAAAAAAGGGAAGCAATTGCTTTCCCTTTTTTTATTGATTAATCTTATTAAATAGTAAAAAAAAGAATATTATAAGGTATAATAACAATATATGTTTTTATAAAAAGTAAAAATGAAAGGAGATAGTATTTTTTAAGAAAATACTAATAAAAAGATGCCTAATAATAAAAAAATAATAACAGCAGAAAAATCTACCAAAAAACTTTTAGACGATTTATATGAAACTGTAAAATATGTAAGAGATTGTTACAAATCAGAGATTGTAGCAGAAAAGAATTCTGAAAAAGGAATTCTTGTTTTTGGTTCAAAAGAAATTTCTGAAAATGAAAATTCTGATGAAAAAGAATTTATGTATCTAGATATTTCATCAAAGCCAACATTTTATGAAATAATTACTGATAAAACTGGTAGAAAAAGAATTGGAAATAAAATAAGAGAAATAGATGATTTAGCAAAAGAAGAAGTTATCCAAATGGGTATTATTGAAATTGATTCAGTAGTTGAACAAGAAGATGGAGAAGAATCTAATATTAAGTTTTTAAATACTGAATATTTAGATAATTGTAAAATTCCTAAAGAAGGGAAATACAAAAAATATTCTATCAATGGGAAAACATATTATTTAATAAATGCAATAGATATAGATAAAGTAGAAGAAATAACTCAGTTTTATAAATCAGAAGTTTCTGAGAATGGAAAGGTTAGAGAAGTAATTTCTGCAAATGAAATGGATAATGCCTCTCAATATCTTAGTACGTACAAATTGAACAACACTTGTTTCTTAGTTGGAGTTGAAGAAACTGTAAATATTGATGAAAAAACTAAAGTAAAAAATACCAATTGTGTAATATTTGATGTTGTACCTATTTCTACTAATAATAATCAATATGAAGACGAAAAAGACCTAGTAAAATTATTGTTTGCAATGGAAGGTTCAGAAGACCTCGATATTACAGAAAATATGCTTCAGTATATAATTGCAGTTCAAAAGAATGCTGAAGAAGATAATTCAAAATATTTAGATGAAATTAAAAATCATTATGAAAACAACGAAATTGAAAAATTTGAAGATTTCTTAGATGGAAAAATTGTAGTAAAAAACAAAGTAAGTTCCGTTAAATATGATGAATTCTACAATAAAATGAGAACAATATATGGGTATGACGGAAATACAAATTCAATATTTTTCAAAGCGATGAGAGATATCTCGGCAGATATAAAAGAAGAAGAAATTCTTTATATTATTGATAATTATGCTGTTATTAGACATTTCTTAAATGATACAGAAAAAGAATTAACTGTTGAAAATATCTACAATGCATATCAGTACATAAAGAACGTAGAAATAGACAACAACGGAAACCTAACAGTTAAAAACTTAAAAGAAAACAATAAAATAAATGACCTATTACAGATAGCTATGGCAGAAGATGGACTAGAAGAAAAGCTTATTCAATTAGAACCTGAATCTGCAAATAAGATTGAAAAACTTCAAAGGACAAAATCTGAAATTGAATCTAGAATTAAAAAAGGTAAGTATTTATTTGAAAAAGATATTATAGAAGAAGAGATAAAACTTCCACAGCAATACAGAACAGAAGTTTCAAAAGAAGAAAACGCTTTTTTAAATGATTATGAAAAAGATATAATTTTGGATATGTTACAAGATGATACAGTCCCTGATGTATTCTTATCTGGTCAAATGAGAATGCTAAAACTGTTTGATAAATCACTAGCACAAAATTATCAGTTAAATAAAAATGTGAGAAGACAAATTCTTTCGACTACATATGAAAAAGTCGAAAACAAAAATATATCTATAGAAAATAGATATATGATAAACGAATATATAAAAAAGCAGTTAGTTCCAAGAGAAATAAAATTAGAAAAGATATTAACTCTTCATAATGTATCAGATAAAAATAAAATAGAAACAGTTTTTGAGACAGAAAAGAAATCCCTTACTAAAGAATTAGTTGGAGATAAAGTCCATATTTATTTAAACTATAAAGTATTAGGAAAGAAAATTGATTTAGGTGAAATATCTAATGATGTTGTAGCCAGAAACGATATAATTGATATAAAAACATTAGAAGCTGTTCAAAAAGCATTTAAAGATAATCCAAAATATACAGAAAGGATTGATTCTTTATATAATGAATATTTCCAAGTAAGCTCATATAGAAAACAAAATCTAAAAACTATTCAAGAAGAATATAAAAAGAATGCAAAGCAAATTTTAGATAACAAAGGAGCTATTGTAATATTTAATTACAATAAAAAAGGAAAAGTAGTAGAAACTAAGACCTTTTATAAAGAAGAAGAAAAACTTGTTTCAGAAACATTAATAGATAATCAATGGCAAGCTCATCAAGAAAAAGACCCAGAAGAAGATATTTCTTCAATAATCAAATATTTAAATGAACATAAAGATACAGCTATACCAATGACTATTGAAAAAGATAAGGCATCAATGATTGATTACATTCAAAAAAATGGTGATATAGCTTATTATGAACTACTTGCTGCAGAAGCAAAAAATAAAGTTCCTGATAGTAAAAATACATTCAAAGATTCTAGAAACTCATTACAAATAGCTTTAAGTGAAGGGAATTATATTGTTTTATCAAATTACAATGACCCTTTACCAACAAACCATACAATAAATATATTAAAAACAAACAAATTTGGAGAAACAGTTTGTCTCACAGTTTCTAAGAATGGACCTTATTTATTTGATAATATAAAAGAAGATGATGTAAATGGAGATAATCCTAAATTCAAAGTAGAAAGCAGAATTTTAAATGTATCAGAATTAAATGAATTATTAAAACAAAATACAAGAAAGAATACATCAACAAGAATATTTACACCAGAAGTATTAAACACATCAAGTAAATGGGATGTAAATAATAATAAAGTAGATATAGATGGATTTTTCCCTGAAATTAAAACTGTTGTTGATGCTGTAAACGGATATGTTACAAAACAATCTGCTGAGTATGCAAATATGAAAGGTTCTAATGTAAGATATATAGCATACGAAAATGAAGATAGTTCCATAAAAACAAACTTAAGAATTCAAAAAACAGGAGATAGTAAATATGAAATAAAAATGCTTAAGAAAACTCCAGAAAATGAATATGTTGTAACAATAAAAGCAAAAACAGTTGGAACTAAATTTGTAATAGACGAAGAAGCTTATAAAAACAATCAATCAAATTTAAAAAATCTAAAAAATACTTTAGACAAAATAAATATAGATTTAATAGCTCCAAACAATCAAGTCTCTATAAACAGACATAAAGAAGTTATGGAAGAAGAAAATAACAGAGAAAATATAGATTTCTATTTTAAATATATTGAGTCCTGTTCACTAATAGATAAGTGTTATATTAACAGTGCCTTAAAGAAAGCTGAGTCAGATAATACATCTAATATAGAAGCGGCTTATCAAAACAATATATTAGGAAGATTAATAGAAAAAGATTTTAAATTACAAGGCAAAACAATCGGGGAACAAGAAAAAAATGTAATTAAAAAAATGAACCCTTCTGAGACAAAAGATTTAGACGAAGCTTTAGATTTATTGAAGTTGGAAAAAGAAGATGTTGACAAGTTAAAAAATAGAATCGAAAAAGAAATGTCTATTATGGATGGAAAGACATCTTTTGAAGATATGGTTAAAACATCTCAAGAAATTTTAAGTGGAAAAGTCGATAAATTAGAGATACCTGAAACAATTTTTTCAGAAACTGAAGAGAAAGATAATAAAAAAGCTGTTTCAATTCCAAATATAATACTAACGACTCAGGAATATAAAAAAGCATTTGTATTAATGTCTGTTATGGCAGATGCAAAGGAGTTTAATAATTTAATAAATGATAAATCTATATATTCAGGAATAGATATAGATAAAGAAATAGATTCAATGTCTAAAGAAAAATTATATGAATTATATGAAAAAGATGGTTCTTCTTTAAAAAGGCTTCTACCAGATGGAATAACAATAGACCAAATTGAAGAAGAAGTTAAAAAGCTTGATGAAGAAGAAAAGATTGAATTATTAAAAGAACAGTTAAAAGATTTTAGATACTATGTAATTGAGACAGATGAAAAAAATAACAAATTCCCAGCTCTATATAAAGTGTTAGGAAGAAACGATGATAAGCCAGCTTTATTTAGACAACTTTTTGCAGAAGACGGAGCCTTAGATAATGCAAGCGACAAAATAAAATCTATGGCTGAAAAAACCATAAGAAAAAATGAAAATAAATTAACATATGAAAACAATGGTTATCAATTTGAAGTAACTATTGGATGGGACTATAAAGGTTACATAGATGCAACATATGTAGAGATAAAAAAGGATGGAAAAACTTTAGAAGAAGGCGACGAATTGCTAAAAGTTTATGAAAATTGTGGCTTTAATGTAACAAATGAAAAAATGGAAGAAAGAACTAAAATCATAAGATTCTTAAAAGAATACGTTAGCGAATATGATGATAGTAAAAAGACTGTTAGACCAAGCGATATAGAAAATTTTAAAAATAATAATGATACAGAACTTAAAGAAGGTTTTGAAAGCTATATTAGTCATATCAATGGTGGAGAAAAAATTATAAGCAAACAGACTAAAGCTTTTAAACAATTATATGAAGCTAGCATTCTATATAAATTAGAAAATAATGAAAAGCTTGAGAATAGAGAAAAATCTCAAATTACTGATAATGACAAAAATAATCCTTATTTAAGAGCTGAAAAATTCTTAGAAGAAGAAAAAGATGGTCAAACGCCTGAAGAATATATTCAAGAAAGAATAAATTTTTTAAAAGATATAGAAAAAGACATTTATAATAATGAAGAAACCACTTCTTTCTGTAAAAAATGTTGTGAAATACAATTTAAGAATTTTATGAAAGATATAAATGAAAAAGTAGGAACTGATACAAAATTGTTTGAAGAAGTCAAGAGTTTTATTGAAAACAATAGTTTAGCAAAAGCACAAATGGTAATCATAACTACAGAAAATTTTGATAATAAAAAACCTCTTTTGTGTGAAAAAGAAATAATCAAAGAATATGAAAAATATCCAAAAGATAAAGAATTAACAAAAGAGGAACGCAAACTATTCGGAAAGATAAACGAAGAAAAAAAAGATAAAGACATTGCAAATGAAAATGGCTAATAAAAAAGATAAGAGAGGACGGAACCTCTCTTATTTTTTATGTATTTAGTTTGTCTGTAAAAATTCATCAATTGTCATCTGATGATATTCTTCAGAATTGTTTTCTGTCTCTTCAACGTCCTTTATAGGAGCATTAAGAGGTTCTCCATTGATAAGTTTAACAACTTCTTCATCAAGAAGAGTTTCTCTTTCAAGAAGAGCTTCAGCAATTCTCTTCAATGCATCAACATTGTCATTAAGAGTTTTCAAAGTATAAGCATAAATTTCATTAGCAATCTTTGAAGCCTCATTTACAATATCGTCATTAGACATTGACTGATAATCGAAAGCTGAGATATCAAGCATTCCGAACTTCTCAGACATACCATACTTCATAATATAGTCTTTAATCTGCTGAGAAGCCTGCTGAATATCACTAGAAGCTCCAACTGTTACGTGGTCGTGGTCGCCAAAAAGAATTTCTTCTGCAGCTCTTCCACCGTAAGCAATAGCTATACGATTCTGAAGGTCTTTCTTTGAGAAAAATTCACCTTCCTTTGGATTGTGGAATGTAACACCACCAGCGCCAGATGTTGAAGCAAGAATTGTAACTTTACTTACCTCATCATTTGTAAGAAGCTTTGTGATAAGAGTATGACCAGCTTCGTGCCAAGCTACAAGTTCAAGTTCCTTAGAACCTCTCTTGTCCTGTCCGTCCTTAACATCACCTTCCATAACAACTTTAAAGAAAGCTTTGTCAATTTCAGATTGAGAAACAAACTTTTTACCAGCATTTACAGCAAGAAGAGTAGCTTCATTAAGAAGTGATTCAAGTCCTGCTCCAGCAAAGCCTGTTGTCTGAGCTGCAAGAACCTTAAGGTCAACAGATTCGTCAAGCTTCTTATTCTTTGCGTGAAGTTTAAGAATAGCTTCTCTCTCTTCTTTATTAGGAAGAGGTACTGCAAGATGCTTATCGAAACGACCAGGACGAAGAATAGCTGAATCAAGCATATCAAGTCTATTAGTTGCTGCAAGAATCATAACGCCCTTGTTAGATGAGAAACCATCCATCTCAGTAAGAATAGCATTAATAGTCTGGTCTCTTTCAGAGTTCTGACTTGCACCACGCTTACCAGCAATAGCATCTATCTCATCAATAAAGATAATGCAAGGAGCATTCTTATTTGCTTCTTCGAAAAGTTCTCTTACACGCTTAGCACCAACACCGACATACATTTCTACAAAATCTGAACCAGAAACTGAAAGAAAAGGAACACCTGCTTCACCAGCAATAGCCTTAGCTGTAAGTGTCTTACCTGTTCCAGGAGGGCCATAAAGGATAACACCCTTAGGCATTCTAGCACCAGCTGCTTCATATTTGTATGGATTTTTAAGGTAATTAATAAGTCCCTGTGCATCTCTCTTGAGTTCTGCACATCCTTCAATATCCTTAAATGTAATGTCAGGAATCTCTTTCTTAGGTTTAATTGAAGTATCAGGACGAGAAGCTTTTAAAATCTCGTTAATATCTCCACCCATACCTTGACCTGCCTGAATTCTTCCAATAGAAAGAATTCCAGTTCCAATAAGGATAACAATTATAATAGCAATAGCAATTACTACAATACCAACTACCTTAATATAAGAAAAAATAGGAAGTTCAGTATCCTTCAAGTTCGCAACGTGGTCTACAGGAATCTCTTTAGTAAAAAGAACCTGAGCAAAATCTTTTGAACTAGAAGGTATTACCTTATAAGAAGAACCATCTGTTAGTCTAATAACATACTCGTTATTAGACTCCTGAGCTGCTTCAATTAGCTCAAAGTTGACACTCTCTTCAGAAATAGTTTCAATGTAATTTTTCTTATTAGCAATCATTACAATACTCTGAATAAGAGCTACTACAAATAGTATGAGTAAAAATACCTTAATTACAGGAAATCTTCTCTTCATTTTCATTTAATTTTTTTTCCTCCTTAAAATACAGAAAATATATTTCTATATTATTATATAGAGTTTACGTCTAAATATAAGAACCTTTTTAAATTTTTTTAAGTAATAATCTTATCACAAGCAAGAATATAAAGCAATTCTTTTTAGATTGAAAACATAAAAATTTTATGTTATAATAATATTAAGTAAATAAATAGAAAAGGAGATTAAAATATTGAAGATAGGAGATAGAGTTCAAAAATTATCTACAAAAGCCTTTTATAAGGTTATAGATTTTAATAGCAATAGTGGAGAAATAGTACTACAGCGATTAGTAAGTGGACAAGTAGTCGATAAAACAACTACGATTAAAGATATTGGTGGATATAAGGTTATTAGACCTAAGGAAAACGAAATATCTTATTTTGATGACGATTATGCTTTTCTATCAAACTTCTATGAACATCCAGTCGAATATGAAGGGAAAATTTATCCATCTAATGAACACGCATTTCAAGCGGCAAAATCACTATCAGATAATGATAAAGAAAACATTAAAAATCAACCATCCCCATCAAGGGCTAAATTTGCAGGTAGAAAAGTTAAGCTAAGAAAAGATTGGGAAGATGTAAAGCTTGATATTATGTATGAAATTTGTAAATCAAAGTTTTCAGATGAAACTTTGAAGCAGAAACTCTTGGATACAAATGACCTTGAACTTGTAGAGGGAAATACTTGGGATGACAATTTCTGGGGTAAATGTAATGAAGATGGTCAAAACAACCTAGGAAAGATACTTATGAGAATTAGAGATGAATTAAGAGAATCTTAAGTTTATAGGATGATTTTGTTATGGATAATATTACATTAAGAGAACAAAAAATTTTAGAAATTATAGACAAAATTATAAAATCTTATGATATTCCAGTTTATTATTATAACTTTTTAGAACCGTTAGATGATGCTCTTTGTATTGAAAAACAAGGAAATTATTGGATGTATTATAATTATCAAAGAGGCAAAAGATGCGATTTAGAACTTTTTGATGATATAACCAAAGCAGGAGCTAAATTATTAATAAATCTTATTGAAAAAGAAAATATTTTAAAAGCATTAAATGATTTCAAAATGCTTCTAAATTCAAATTTATGAAAATAATAAACAAAAAAGAGCCTTTTAAAGGCTCTTTTTCTTATGTTATTACATAAAGTCGGACATATCAATTCCACAATATTCTTTGATTTTCTTCTTGAATAAAATGGCATCCATACTTTCTTTCTTATTACCATCCTTGTCAACTTCGCAGCCAAGAATTTTCTTTTCAATCTGACGAACTCTTTCTCTTGAAACATTGTAACGCTTTCCAAGCTGTTCAAGAGTTTCTTTCTGATGTCCATCAATTCCATAACGATACTTCATAAGCTCGTTCTTAGGAATGAAATGCTCACCTGTAGGGTCATAAGTCTTACTACCTACCCTAGAATGAGTTTTGATGTAGTATTCCTTACTATTCTTACCTGTACCATAAATCTCATCAAGTGCCTTGATAAGACCTTTAGCAAGAACATTCTGATTTACTGTATTTTCTACATTCTCATCAGATGGAATATTGTCACCATAATTGGTATCAAAATCATCTCCTGCAGGAACATCAAGTGATGCAGCGTTTGCATTTGCATCTACATCAAGATAATGCTTGATTTTCTTTTCATCAAGATTGACCTCATTTACGACTTCCTGATATGTTGGAACTCTTTTCTTCTTCTTTGCAAGTTCGCAAATATTTTTAAGAACGAATTCAACATCAGTATCAAATTCGAAATCTTCCATAATGATGCCTTCAATTTCACGTCTCTCGTCAGCGTTATCACTATCAACAGCTGAAATCAAATTTTCAAAAAACTCGTGATTGACAATGTCATCATAAGAAGAACAATCAAATCGAAGGGCTTCAGCAATTTCCTTAATTGAAGGCATTCTGCCAAAATCCTGTTCAAGCTGCTTCTGAACTTTCTTAATTCTTAAAACTTCTTCCTGAAGATAAACAGGAAGCTTAATGGTCTTAGAACTATCAGCTAATGCTCTTTGCATAGCCTGACGAATCCACCAAGTAGCGTATGTTGAGAACATACAACCTTTCTTGATATCAAACTTGTCAATAGCCTTACAAAGACCTAAAACACCTTCCTGAATTAAATCGTTTTTAGATACGATTGTATTTCCAGGAAAAGACCTTGCAACAGATTTTACAAGCCTGATATTTCTTTCAATAAGCTTGTTTCTTGCATCAAGGTCACCAGTCTTAACCTTTTTAAGAAGCTCCATAGTCTCTTCTACAGATAAAAGGGTATGATTCTTAATATCATAAGGTTCCTCTTCTGTAGCAGACTTTTTAGATGAATTATCTTCATCTGTTTCAGCTTCGTAAATACGAGATTTACGGTCTTTAACCTTTTCAGACTTTTTTTCATCGTCTTCCTCGTCATCGATTTCATAATCAATTCCGACCCCGTAACTCTCGTCTTCCATTACGTCAAGAACGTCGTAATCATTTCTTCTCATATGTTTCCTCCTATATAAAAAATTTTATATATTATAATACGCAACAAAACGAAAATAAATAATTAAGATATAAAAATAATATACCTATTTTTTAAAACTGTCAAGTAGTTTATTTAAAATTTTATTAAATTTTTAAATAAATTGCACAAAATATAATTTACAAAAATTTAATAATTATAAATCTATTTTTTTATTGCTATTTTAATTGTTACTAAGTATAGTAAATAACAATTAGAATGAAAGTATTCTAAAATAAATAAAAAAGAGGTAATATTATGGAATATATTTTAAATGAAAATAATTTTGAGGATGAAGTTTTAAAGAGTGATATCCCTGTACTTGTTGATTTCTATGCTGAATGGTGTGGTCCTTGTAAAATGATGATGCCAGTTGTAAAAAAATTAGCTGAAAAATATGATGGCAAAGTAAAGGTTGGTAAAGTAAATTCAGATGAAAATGGAGAACTTGCAGAAAAATATAAGATTATGTCAATTCCTAACTTTGTTTTATTTAAAAATGGAGAAATAGTTGATAGTGAAACTGGTGTTATGTCTATTGATGCTATGGAAAAAATGATTGAAAAAACTCTATAATAATTTTTATAATAGGTAGTTAGTTTACGCTAATTACCTATTTTTTATTGAAAACAAAAAAATAGCACTAAAAAGTGCTATTTTAAAATTTAGATAGTCATCTGATGCTTTTTATCATCTTTGTTGTAGAAAATAGTAATTTTTCCATCTTTTTTAAAGACTTTTAACAAATCTTTTGGATTAACAGCAACAAATTTATCTGTTTCTTGATTTTTTATCTTTAAAATCTTAATATTTTCAAAAGAATCTAAGGACTTTAAATCAATATAAATATTATCAACAGATAAACAATCAATAATGATTCTTGGATAACTTGTTTCAAATAAAGTATCTTTGTTTAAAACAATAGTATTGTTATCATCTAAAATAATTTCTTTTAGAATTGATAAAATATCCATATTTTTTCCTCCTTAAAATCAATATTTATATATAATATGCCAAAAATTCATCTTTAAAAACGACAAAAAATATGTTAAAATATATTTAGAAAATAATCAATATTAAGAGGATAAAAAATGTCTAAAAAAATTAAAAATATAGAAATTTCAGAAGATGTTTTTGAACTTTTTGTAAAAGCATATTCTAATGGAATAGATTTAACTGAATATTTAAGTGATTTTAGAAGAGATGTTTGTAGATTATCTCAAGTTTATTATGGTTTAAAAGAAAGTTTAGATGTCTCTATTTTTGCTCATTCAGAGTATACAGCAGCAGCAATGGTTGAAATAAGATATGCATTAAAAAATGGTATAGATTTATCTTTTTTAAAACCATATATGAATGAAGGAATGATTAGAAATATCATTTTCTTAAAAGAAAATGGTATTAATATTGAAGATTATATAAATGAAACAACTAGTGAACAAGAAATAAGATTTATAGGCGAAAGACTTTTATATAAGGAAAATATAGACTATTTATATGCAGATATAAAAACTAAAAATCATTTTAAAATTGATAAAATGAAAATCCTTAGAAAAATGTATAAAAATGGTTTTAATCTAGATTCTATAAACACGTTAGAATTTAATGAAGCTCAATTAAAAGAAATTTATAAAGGCTTTGCTGTAAACATAAATTATACTCTTTATGCAAAAAAAGAGTATGATTATAAAGTTATGCGTGAAATTAGAGAAAATCTAGAATTTGGAATTTTGGATATTCCTGAAAGAACATCTGAAACAGATATAGATTATATAAAAAAAATAAAAGAAAAAAGAGAAAAAATTGTAAATGATTTTGATTGCTCTGAATTTAACCTAAAATACTATTTAGGTGAAAATTATCTAGATAACTATAATGAAGACCAGCTAAATATATTAAAAGAAACTATGAAAAAAGAACTTCCTATTGATAAATTAGTTTCTGATTCATATAGTGCTGAACAAATGGAAGAAATTATGTATGGATTAGAAGATGGACTCGATGTTTCAGTTTATAATAATCCTTCTTTTTCTGATGTAGAAATGAATCTAATAAGAAATAAAATGCTAAAAGAAAAGAAAGAGAATAATTTAATTGATAGTTTTATAAAAAATAATTTTAAAAAGAAGAAAGCTATAAAGCCATATATTGTAAACAATAGAGTTTATAATAAAGACGATAAATATGTGGTATCTATAGATTATGGTGAAAATAAGTATAAATGTTTCGCAATAGATAAAGAATCTAATAGAATTAAACTTTTTGAAGAAAGTTCAAAAGATTTAGAATCATTTGTAATAAAAGTAGGTGATATAGCTTTAAACTTAGTAGATATTGAAGACAAAGATTTCAAAGAATTTATAGACATAATAAAAGAGGCAGATTAGCTGCCTCTTTTTATATTTAAATTACTAAATTTAGTAAAAATTAATAGTCATAATCATCACTGTCATCATCATAACCGTAGTCATCGTCACTACTAGAACCTACTTCTTCGTAAGAGTCGGCAGTTCCACAAATAGGACAAGTCCACTTCCTCTTAGTACCAATATACTCTTCTCCACATACGTTACAAACATAGAGAGTACCTTCGTGAGGATTCTGTTTAGCCATCTTTTTTTTAAACTCCTTTCTTTGATTTATAGACGAATAATTTTCTATAATATAGAAATTATTTAGGTCTCTGTATTTTGTAAAATATATAAAAGAGCTATTAATTTATAATTAAAAGTGGTTCTAGAAGAGGTGTTAAATGAAAAAAGATTCTTTTTGGCTAGCATTAATACTAGTCCTTGGTACATTATTTGGAATTATTTATTTCATAAATCCAGAATTAGTTAGAAGAATACTAACAATAGTTCATAACTTCATAACAAGTGAAATAACTGTAATATGGAATAAAATTCAGACATTTGGAATGAAATAAAAAAAGAGATATGTAAATATCTCTTTTTTTTAAATTTCGAAATTATCTTTTTCAAAATCACCTAAATTATAGCTATCTTCATCGTTAACTAAATCAATATCATTACACATAGCTTTCATTTTTTCTGCAGCAGATATCTCATATCCTTCATTAACAGTAACTTCACCGTTATTAATATTAGCTACAATTTCTTCAATACTATTATTGATATCCATAGTAATCACTCCTTTTTAAAATTTTATTAGAGTCCATCACTTAAATCAACGTCATTATCTTTTTCTTGTTCAACTTTTTTGGTCACATCATAAATTTTAGTAGCAATTTCTTTAGCCCAATCTGGAACTTCGTGAAAACCTTCTTTATCAATAGTTCCAATGATATATTCATTTTGGTTTTCCATAACACCCTCCATATTTATATATTTATAGTTTTATATATTATATAGAATTTATTCTTTTATGATAACTCTTACTTCCATATTATCTTCATCAATTTGAACCATTTTTAAACCATATCCATTGGAAGCATAAATAACACCATTCTCATCAAAAAGAATAGTATCAGGATTTTTCATCATTTTTTCTCTAATTTCTTTGAAACATTCTTCAGTCTTTTGCTTTATTTCAATTGCTTTTTGAGAGATAGCTTCTTCTCTACTTAACTGTTCTTTCTTTTGTTTAATATCTTTTTCTTTCTTTTCTTGGTCTCTTATAATATCTGAGAATATATCAGCATCATTTAAAGAATCCATATAAAGAATTCCGTCTTTAAAAACATCTGCCATATGTCGTAACTCCTTTTTAATAAAAGTATGTATTCTTAATTATAATATATAAGATTACTAATATCAGTATAACATAATATTGAAAGCTTTGTAATATATCTGTAATCTTACAAAATAAATCTTTTTAAAACCGAAATAGTATGATATATTATAGGCGATATAAGAAAATTTTTAAATCAGAAAGGATTTATCTTTTATGAAAGACAACCTAGGATTAATAACTTTAGAAGGTAGCAAAAAACTTGCAATACAAGTTGATTCCTATCTTCAAGAATGGAGAAGACCAGAAAGAAGTTTTATTATTCCTTCCGAATGTCCAAGATTTGGAAGTGGAGAATCTAAAGGACTCGTAAAAGAAAGTGTTAGAGGTAAAGACCTCTATATTTTAACAGATGTATGTAATTATAGCATTACATATAGTATGTATGGTCAAAAGAACCATATGTCTCCTGATGACCATTATCAAGATTTAAAAAGAATTATAGCAGCTGTCGGAGGTCACGCAGAAAAAATAAGAGTTATAATGCCTTTCTTATACGAATCAAGACAGCACAAAAAGAGTTCAAGAGAATCCCTTGATTGTTCTTTAGCTTTGCAAGAACTTTCTAATATGGGTGTATATGGAGTATTAACTTTTGATGCTCACGACCCAAGAGTACAAAATGCAACTCCACTTAATTCTGTTGAAAATATAAGACCAACATATCAATTTGTAAAAACTCTTTTTAATACTGTACCTGATTTAACTTTAGACCCAGAACATTTAATGATTATAAGTCCTGATGAAGGAGCTATGGAAAGAGGAATTTTTCTTTCAGGAGTTCTTGGTGTGAACACAGGTATGTTTTATAAAAGAAGAGACTATTCAAAAATAGTTAACGGAAAGAATCCTATTATTGCTCACGAATTTTTAGGAAATTCAATAGAAGGTTTAGATGTAATAGTTATAGATGATATGATTTCATCTGGAGAGAGTATGCTTGATGTATGTACTCAGTTAAAACAAAAAAATGCAAAAAGAATCTTCATTATGGCAACTTTTGGATTATTTACAAATGGTTTAGACCAATTTGATGAAGCATTTGAAGATGGTTTAATCGATGGAGTATTTACTACAAACTGTATATATCAAACTCCAGAGCTTTTACAAAGAGATTGGTATTGTAACGTTGATATGTCTGAATATATAGCACAAATTATAGATTCATTAAACAATGATTATTCTATATCTGATTTAATAAATCCTTCAAAAAGGATTAAAATAGCAGTTGAAGAATATAAGAAAAGACAAAAATAAGAGGCTTTTAGCCTCTTATTTTTTTTGCAAAGACAACGAAGGGATTCGAACCCTTGAAAACCAGTTTTGCAGACTGTCACCTTAAACCACTTGAATACGTTGTCAAAATAGCTGCCCCAGAAGGATTCGAACCTTCGTCTACGGAGTCAGAGTCCGCTGTTCTACCATTAAACTATAGGGCAATAAGACAATGGAGGGATTCGAACCCTCGGTCACGGAGTTGCAGTCCGTTGCCTTAGCCGCTTGGCTACATTGTCATATAAACTGCCCCAGAAGGATTCGAACCTTCGTCTACGGAGTCAAAGTCCGCTGTTCTACCATTAAACTATAGGGCAACAAAGACGATGAAGGGATTCGAACCCTTGGTCACGGAGTTGCAGTCCGTTGCCTTAGCCACTTGGCTACATCGCCACAACTGGGGTAGTCGGATTCGAACCAACGAATGCAGGAGTCAAAGTCCTGTGCCTTACCGCTTGGC
>AUXO014435779.1_pt1 | contig 73537 bp, 68 predicted proteins | sample 768731 | NCBI WGS metagenome assembly AUXO01 (sample SAMN02715735, study PRJNA202380) | gut metagenome | biome: sheep rumen | host: Ovis aries | place: New Zealand: Palmerston North
GGTTATATCATCCACTTGTCTTGTTAATTCATTGATTCTTTCATCTTTTTCTTGTTCCTGTATAGCTGTATCTTCTATTTGTCTTGTTAGTTGATTGATTTTCTCGTCTTTTTCACTGTTTTTGTTTAGTAATTGTTCATGTTCTTTAGTGAACTTCTTTTCAGTGTTGATTAATTCTTCTTTTTTCTGAAGCAGTTTATTATTAGCTGTTATTAGTTCATTCTGTAACTTTAGTAATTCCTTGTTTGTTGATTCAAGTTCACTGTTTTTGTTTTTGTTGTCTTCTAGGTATTCCCTGGTTTTCCTGGATTGTATTTGGATTATGTTATCATGGTATCTTATTAGTTTTATTATTGAAGTTATTATTTTTTCTGTCTTAAAGTCAAGTTTTTCGAGTTCTGTTACTAATTTAATGTATTTATTGGTTAATCTTCTTTTATCAATGCTTGATATTTGTGAATTTAATAGTGTTTCTGTCCAGTTATTAAGATAGGCCGGTATTATGTCTAGTTTATCAGTATCTTGACTTACAAGTAAATCTATTAATCTTTTAAATACTGTTAACTGTGTTTCAAGATTATTAGTACATTTATAGCTCTTATTGTTAATGTAGCTATTAATTAGATTTGTATTTATTTTTGCTGTTTTTGCTGATGTTAAAAGTGTTCTTGCTGTGTAGTATAATTCGTCATCGTATACATCTTCCATGAATGTGAGATTATTTTTTTGAAGGTATTTCTTGTTATAGATTATTGTTGATAGTTTTGGTATTTGTTTATCTGTATCTGTTTGTTGTGTTCTTGTTATACCGTCAGCATATACTAATCCTACACGTATAATATCATTATCCTGTGTTAAGTATGGTTCTATTATTTCTACCATGTTACTTGCTAGTGTGGTATCAGCATCTATGAATAATACATGGCTACCTGTAGCATAGCTTAATCCATTGTTTCTTAGTTTGCCTATGCTTAAGGTATTCATATTATCTGTGAATATATTCACATTACCATATTTTTCATTGTATGATTTAATCTGTGTGTCTAGTTTCTTTATTGGATTGTTGGATGCTATGATTACTTCTATTTTTTCAAATCCTACTGTTTGGTTAAGTAATGATTCCATCACATTAGTCAGATGATTATTATCATTATTTGCTACTAGTATTATGGATAAGAGGTACTCATTAGGACGTGGCAGTATATTAAATGAGTTATCCTTGAAGTATAATATATGTGAGTTCTCCATCAGGTATCTTTTATGGTCGGATAGTGCTGCTGTATTTGCAAATTTATTGGATAGATATGTGTATATAGTGTTATTCTTGGCATTGTTTTTCTTGTTTTTATCATCATAGTATGTTAATCGTATATGTATATTGCATTTCTCATCCTTTTTTAGTGGTATATCTATTCTGAAGTTATGCTTGTATTGCCAGGTTTTTGAGAGAAATCTTTCATCTACCCTGTTATAGTATTTAACATATTCACCACGGTAGACGTTTATCTTTCCACCATGGGACTCTTTAACTGCATCTATTCCTATATTCTCTATGTCAAAGTGACTATTATAGAATCCAGTGATTATTAGCTTATCTTCATCTAATGTTACTTCATCTAGCCATAAATTATGGTTTTTAAGATTATCTATTGTATAATCACCAGTCTTTATAATTACAGTGTCATCCTTGTATTCCTTGTGTAATTCATTGTACTTCAGGTATATGTAGAATGTCTTAAACACTGGGTTTGTAATGTTATCATTATCAGCAATAGTGGTGATACTAAGATGATCTAACACGTAATGTAAATAATTCCAGAATTCATCTAATTCACCACTGGATTCAAATGGTAACTCCCTGCTTTTCAACATCCACTGAAGATCATATGCTAATGTATACTGTATAAATAGGGGTACTTCACCCTCCTTTGATAGATAATAATCAATTAATTCAACATAATAATTCTTCAGCTGATTAGTGAAGAATAGTTTATTATCTCTTGTATTATCAATAAGAGAATCACCATTAAGTCTACGTCTATAATAATAGATACATGAGTCTACAACTCCATACCTATGCTTTTCACCTAATAACTTATTGATTAAAATACAATCCTCTGCATGAATAACATTATATGGAAAACTATAGTTAGTTACTATTGTACTTTTAAAAAAAGATGAAGCACTTGATAATTGTGGATTATTAGGCTCGGAATCTAAATCAATGACACGTGAAGATTTAAACTTATAATTAAGCATATATTCATGATTTACACGTTCAAAATAAGTTATGGGAATAGATACTAAATCCACTTCATCATAATGTTTCTCAAAGAAGTTATAAACATCTTCCAGAGTATTAGAGGAGATGTAATCATCACTGTCAAAGAAGTTAACATATTTACCCTGAACATACTTTAAACCATTATTTATTGCAGCAGCACGGCCACAATTTTCCTGGTGTAAAACTATTATATTAGCAGGATAATTTTCCTTGTATTCATTCAGTATACTAAGAGAATTATCTGTACTTCCATCATCAACTAGTATTAACTGTACATTGTCTTTAAAATCTAATGTCTGGTCTATCAATGAATCAATAGCATTATGCACATACTCTTCTGTATTATATACTGCCATGACGATAGAAAACTTGTACCTGTTTGAAATTTCTGTATCATTCATCTTTGATGGACCTCTTTAATAGATAATAATAGTTGACATGATAATTTAATTATTAATAATTATCTCTTCAATGTAATATAAATTTATTTAAAAGTGACTCAATTAGTAATACAAATAAACAAATTACTTAAAATCTGTTTTAAAAAATAAAAAAAGAGTAATGATAAAACACTGACAATATATTTATTAGTGTCTGCGTATCCAATCATAAACACGTTTACAATTTAATTTATCATGATATTTGAAGAATTTATCTACACGTTCCTGGTAAATACTCTCCATTTTACAATCATGGGATAGATAATATGATATTTTTTCAAATAATTTATCCTTATTATCTACTACTTCTCCAAATCCCATGTCTTCATAACTATAATAGCTTTTACCATGATGATAATCATCAAATGGATGATAATATATAACAGGCTTCTTTAAATATGCAAAATCAAAGAATACAGATGAATAATCAGTTATCAGTAGAGATGATTCACTAAATAGCTTCTGATATGATTCATCATAACTTAGCCTGACATCTGGATTAATATCAATCAAATCAATATATTTCCTACCTCTGTTACCGGTTATATAATTATTTAATCTTGGATGTGGCTTGAAAACAATATCATATCCATACTTCTTGGATAATGATACTACTTTACTGTTAAGAAGATTATTTATACTCTTAACATAATTTGAGTTTTTAAATAACTCCTCATTACCTTCAAGGTAATTACGCCATGTTGGTATAATTAATATCTGTTTACGTGGATTATTCTCCAAGTTATCAAATCGCGGAAATCCTAGTGTCTGAATTATATCCTCATCATAATTATATCCTTTAACAAGAAATGAATCATGTTCTTTATCAGATACTGTTGATATTAATGATAAATTCTTATCATACTTTTTAAGGTAATTTGAAATATTTCCCAGTGTAACACCATGCTGTAGGAAGTATATTTTCGGATTTCCTATACCATTATATAATTCTCTTAAATCTTTATTAGATGCATCTGAATAAAATGGATTAATCACTGGTTCATCAGGATGTGATGTTATGATCTTATCAGCTAAAAGAAACATTAGTTTATGTTTGAATGACCCGTAGGGTATAACATTACTATTACCTGATAATCTCTTGAATGATACTGAATCCTTTTTCACAGTATAGTATTTAGATATATTATCACCCTGTTTTAGGGCATAATGGAATAAGTGTTCACCATTATCATCAGCCTGCTCTGGACGGTCCATAAACAGGTATACTTGTTTATTACGTAATCTTTTTATAGGATATGCTAATAGGAATAGTGTTCTGAGTTTTAATGCTTCTTTATAGCCGTATCTTTTATCATTTAATATCTTTTTAAATATACTGTATTCATATCTGAGTATTGATTTATAACTATAATCATGTACATAGAATGATTTACCTTTAAGAAGCACTATTTTTGAATCATAGATCGAATAGATGCTTGTCTTTGAAATACGAACAGTTTCCCTGAAGGATAAATTCATATACATGGATATTATATTATCCTCATCATAATTTGTTCTGTCTCCGTCAATATGGTATGTTGTTCTTATCTTTACCTGACAGTTTTCATGATCTGATACTGGTATCTTTAAGTCAAAGTTATGCTTATACTGCCAATTTTTAGACAGATACTTTAAATTAACTCTATCTGTATAAAATACTTGTATATCAGGGTATGTACCTACTACTTCGCCATTAACTGATTTAACACCATCAATTGTGATGTAATCAGAATTGAAATTACTGTTCAGAAATCCTGATATTTGCAGGTTATTATCCTTAAATTCTACTATATCAAGCCAGATTCTATGTTTATTAAGATTATCTATAACATGGTTCCTGGTTTTTAGTAATGCATTGTTCTTTTTTAATTTTACGTGTAAATCCTTATTTTTCAATGTTAAGAAGAATGATTTAAACATTCTGCCTGTTATGTTCCTGTTGTTTTCAAAGATTTCCATGTCCAGGTTATCTATCACGTAATATAATAGATGCCAGAATTCATTGACTTCCTCCTGGGATTCTAGTGTTAGTTCTGGTTCTTTTAGCATCCATTGAAGGTCATATGCTATTAAGTATTGGATAAATAAGGGTACCTTGTCCTCTTTTTCTTGACAATACTCTATTAATTCTATGAAGTAGTTTTTAAGTATGTCTGTGAAGAATTCCTTTTTTGTTGTGGACTGGTCTATTGTTGAAGTTAAATCTGCCCGTTTACGGTAGTAGTATGTTGCCGTGCTTACGGCTCCATATTTTTTCTTGCCTAGTAGTATTTTGTTGATTAATATACAATCCTCAGCATGAACAACATCTGTTGGAAATTTATTTCCGGCAAATACATCCTTCTTAAAAAATGCTGATGAAGCAGATAACTGCGGATTATTAGGATTTTCAACTAAATCAATAACATGAGTCTTATTAAACTTGTAATTTAACATATGTCCAGCATTTTTACGTTCAAAGAAATTCATTGGAATAGCAGTGATATCTATTTCATCATAATGTTTATTAAAGAATTTATATACATCCTCTAAAGTGTTAGATGATAATATATCATCACTATCTAAAAAGTTAACATAGTCTCCTTCTACGTAGTTAAGACCATTATTACGTGCTGTTGCCTGTCCACAATTTTTTTGTGTAACTACTTTAATATTTTCCGGATATTTTTTCTCATATTTTTTTAGTATTGATAGTGAGTTATCAGTACTTCCATCATCAACAAGTATTAATTGAACATTATCCTCAAATCCTATTGATTGATTGATAACTGAGTTTATTGCTTCCTCCACGTAGTTTTCAGTGTTATATACTGCCACTACTATAGAGAAAATGAATTTGTTTACTAGTGTAAAATCTTTACCATTACTGGTAAGTTTATATTTTCCTGCTAGTAATCTACCACGTTTATGATGAGTAACTGTAATGTTTTTCGTGTATTGCTTGTCATTATCTATTAGTATGAAATGATATTTATCATTATTATTGTAGGGGATTTCTACTGTGAATTTATAGTAGTTACTCCATTCTATTGGAAAATTATTAAGATTATAATAATTATCATTGGAATAAGTAGTATATTTACAGTTAAATGTCTCGGTTTTTTCCTTATTTTCTTTAATTAGATTTATTATTACAGAATCACTGGGATGACTTGTTCCTAACACACCCATAATTGTTAATGTTTCATTGTTTAGTTCCACATCCTCAATATATATATTATCAGATGTCTCAGAATCATATTTTTTTGATTTATTATTTATAGTAGAAACGGTAATCACACTCCCTTGGTTTGATTCAATAAAAAATAATTCTATTTAGAAAAAAATAATTTGCTTTATATTATAGTATTATTAAAGAATGTATAAATAATTTTTCTAATTGCCTGTAATTAGATATTTTGGTGTTTTTTCTATTTAAACGTTGATATTAATAGTATTTTTGTTTTTAATAAATTATTATAGTATTTAGGAGATTTTAATGTTTTAAAAAAAATAGTAGAAGAGTAATTTTTAATTTAATGTTTTATACGTATATGTTTCTATGTCCGCATTTTGGACAGTATTCTAGTCTTGAGTCATATACAGCTCCACATCCAGGATATTTACATGTTTTCATGTATCCGACGTTTTTATCTACTCCTGCTTGTTCATAGGTTACTTTGTTTGATGAGCTTGATGCTTTTGATCCTGAACTTGACCCTGAGCTTGAACTTGAACTCTGTGATGAATCACTAGTCTGTGAATCATTTGTTGTATTGTTTTGTTGTGTATCATTTAATTGTTGTTGTACTTGTTGTAATGATTGATTGAGTTCTTCGTTTTGTTCCTGCATATCAGTATATACAGTATATGCTCCAAATGCTACACAGCATATTATAACAACAATAACAGCTGTCAAGACTATTTTCATCTCTGACCTTATGATAAAACCTCCCTTTTAACTATTATATACATGTATTTTAATTTAATATCCTTAAAAACAATAAAAAAGATATCTCAGACACTTATTTTATCAAAAATATTAACTGATATTAACATGTTTTAGTCTTAGATTTGTAATTTATAATTATTAAATATATTTACGTGATTATTAATGGAATTCACGTAATTAAATCATGTTTTCTAATAATAACAATTATAGATAATACTATGTAATACAAAATACTGGTAAAATTATTAAATGAATGTATATATACTTTATGTTTTATAAATTAATATATAAGATAAAATAAGAGTTATTAAAACTCTAAATATAAATTAATAAACTACCCTTTTTTTATAAGACTTAACCTAAAACTACAGGGTTAAATAATATACTAACAAGTATGAGGTAAAAGAAAATGACAACATCTCATAATAAAATAAAAACACAAACAAAAGCAGAAATCACTGATTCTGATACTCACATGTTCACAGTACATGTAACTGTTACTGAACAGGGAACAGGAAAACCTGTAACTAAAGGAAAAGTAACTATAAAATCAAAAAAGGGTAAAATAATTGGTACAGGTAAAATAAAAGAAGGAACAGCTGATATAACAGCATCAATAACCAATAAGAATTATAAATTAACAATAATCTACGAGGGAACAGAACATACCTATGATGAAAGTGTTACAAAGATTGACTTCCAGAAAGAATACCTATTCTATAAGACAAGCTCATATTTATGGATTGTAATCATTGCAGCACTAATAATAATAGTATACACGATAGGATTATACACATTATTAATAACAGCATATCCGCAATCCCAGCTAGCACATACACTAAGTAGTATTATACCATACGTAGCAGTATCCAACACTACAATGCAACACTTCTATCTAGCAAACCTACACTACTTACAATTCTTTGTTAATATTCTTATATGGATATTGATAATATCCTTTATTACAGCAGGAGTATATGCTACACAATTTAACAGTAATTTCCACAATATAATTCGAAAAAATGTAACAAATCACAGTGTATTCCAGCATTTCTTCGGATTAATCATAGTAATACTCATGATAATCACAATAATCACAGTAATAATAGCATAAAATACAATCCTAAACTCCTACTATTTTTATATATTCTTTTAAAAGAAAATACCAAATTAAAAAGAAATTCATTACATTAAATAGTTCTTATATAGTAATGAAGTATTAATAAAGTCTAATAAATTCAAAACTATATATAAACATTAAATATTATATTATATTATATATTATAAGAAAAAAATTTATAATAATTATACACAGGGGTGTAATTATGAAAGTAACATTAGTTAATCCACCACAAACAGCATCTAAATACAAATTTATGGGTGTAATAGCACCACCACTTGGAATAGCTTATATGGCATCAGTACTAAGAGAAAATGGTAAAGAAGTGGATATACTAGATGCATCAGCAGAGGATTTAACTTTCAGTGAATATAAAGAAGAAATCAAACGAAGAAACCCGGATTTAGTAGCAATAACAGCTTTAACTCCAACCATTGGAAGAGCACTGGAAGCTGCAGAAATAACCAAAATGGTATTACCAGATTGTCTAGTAGTAATGGGCGGATATCATCCTACATTTAATTACGAAGAAACACTGCAAGATGAAAGCGTAGATATGGTTATACGTGGAGAAGGAGAATATATACTACTAGATCTTGTAGATACATTAGAAAATGATGGAAATCTAAGAGAAGTAAAAGGTATAGTATACCAGGAAGAAGATGAGGAAGGTAACAAGAGTACTATCATCAATGAAATAGCACATCCAGAACCAGATCTTGATAAAATACCGTTCCCTGCATTCGACCTGCTACCAATGGACAAGTACCGATTACTAGACATGGACACACATATGACAACAATGATAACATCAAGAGGATGTCCAATGCAATGCTCATTCTGTTCATCAGCAGCTATGCATGGTAAATTTGTAAGAGAACGAAGTGTAAAAAACATAGTGGATGAAATAGAATTCCTAACAACACACTACGATATTGATACAATAGCATTCATGGATGATACTTTCACACTAAATAAACAGAAAGTAATGGATATCTGTGATGAAATAATGAACAGAAACATTAAAATATGGTGGGGTTGTACTTCACGTGTAGATACACTAGACGAAGAAGTTCTACAAAAAATGAAGGATAGTGGCTGTATAACAATATTCATGGGAGTAGAATCAGCAGATCAACAAGCACTAGATAATATGAATAAAAATACTACCCTTGAAAAAATAGAAACAGCATTCAAAGTAGCACGTAAACTAAAAATCAGAACAATAGCCTCTGTAGCACTTGGAATGCCTGGAGATACCAAGGAAATAATGAATAAGACAATAAAATTTGTACATTCACTTAAACCAAACTATGCAATATACAGTCTTGCTACTCCATACCCTGGAACAAGATTCTATCAAGAATCATTTGAGAAAAATCTTATTAAAGTAAAAGACTGGTCTAAATATACATTAATCAGTCCTATCATAGAAACAGTAGACTTTTCACTAAAAGACTTAAGAAAAATACAGGCTAAAGCATTCATTAAATTTTATCTAAGACCACAATATCTTCTTAGTCAATTTGCAAAAGATGGACCATACTTTATTAAAACAGTATTCGGTGTAATAAAAACAGCCTTAGGTAAAACTCCTAACACAACAGACTATAATAAACGAGACATTAAAGCACTAGAACCATAATTATGTTAGGACTCTTCTTCTCCCTATTTTATTTTGTATACTACTTTTTTTATAATATAAACTTGTTAAATATTATAAAATCTATACTTAATATATTAACACTTATGAGTTGATTACATGGACAACAAGATATTATCGGCAATTATAGTAATCATAGTAATAATTATTTCTTTATTATATGGTGGTCATATTGCTGATAGTAATGATACAGGTAATATAACAGGTAATAGTACTGTAAGCGTTGTGGAAGATGGACAGTATACTAGTATGGAGGATGTATCAGCTTACATTAAAAAATATCATAAATTACCTAGTAATTATATAACAAAAGAGGAAGCACGTGATTTAGGATGGACTGGCGGATCACTGGAGCCATATGCTCCTGGTAAAAGTATAGGTGGTGATGTATTTACTAACAGACAGGGAATACTGCCACATAGTGATAAAAAATATATTGAATGTGATATTGATGCTAATAATACTAGTCGTGGAGCAAAAAGAATAGTCTACTCTACCGATGATTACAGAGTTTATTATACAGAGGATCACTACAACACATTCACAGAGGTATAATAATTAATAATCTTATTATATTGAATAAGGAGGGAATTAATAATTGACGAAATATATAGAATTAGATGGACATAAAATAAAAGAATATTCACATGAATACCTGATTAAGATACTTGATTTACCGGATTATTATGGTAGAAACCTGGATGCATTATATGATTGTCTTACAGATATATGTGAAGATACAGAAATACATTTATTTAATAGTAATGAAGTATCACTAGATTTAATAGATACATTCTTTGATGCAGCATGTGCTAATAATTGTTTAACATTTACAAATGACTAATTAAACAATTATCTTCACCCTCTTTAAAATAGAATTTAAGACTTATTTTACTAAATAAAGTTCTGAATTGATGTAACTTTTTCTAAGCAAATATTATTTTTTTACTTTTTCTAAAATTAGAAGGAAATCTTTTAAGAGAGTATTATGTTACTCTTTTCGATTTCCTGGTACTCTATTTATATTAAGCACTATTATTTCTGAGTGTGTTCCCAGTCTTATTGGTGCTGCATATGTTCCTATTCCTTCAGTTACTGATAAATATGAACGGTATGTTTTGTCTTTTACTGTTACCTGTCTGTTAAATAAACCATTACTGTATTCGAACATAAGCTTTGAAACATAGTTTACTGGGAAGAATTGTCCTCCATGGGTATGACCAGATAATTGTAATTCAATTCCCATCTTTGAGAATTCATCCCAGTATTGTGGAACATGGTATATGAGAAGATTATTCATTGTATCAGATATTGGCAATTTATAGCTGTTATCCAAATCTAAGTTATCAAATGAGAATCTTAATCCTATGATATTAAGATTTACATCATCATATATTAGATTATCATCATCTAGTATTACTACTCCAGCATTTTCTAATGCTTTTTTCACATTATCTATTCCCTGATAGTAATCATGGTTTCCTGGTGTGAATATTACAGGCATTGTTGCTTCTTTAAATCCCATGAATGTATCGGGAAGTATTGGACTTGAACCATCTGCTACGTCACCTGATATTATTGTGACTACTTTAGTATTTTCTTTCTGTTTTTCTTCAGCTATTTTATTAATGTTGTTTACTAGTCTTTTTATTGTTGACTTGTGTATCATTGATCCTATATGTATATCTGACACGTGAATTATTGTTACTGGTTTACTTGGTTTTTCTGATTTTTCTTTTAGGTATACTTCATGTTCTTTAATGTAGTTATGGTGTGCTATGTAGTATCCTATTATCATAAATAGGGGTACTAATAGTACTATTATTGTTTTAATTGTCAGTGATAATTGTATGAAAAATCCTATTATGTATAATAGAATTATCTCAAATAAGTACATGAACGATGCCCATAACCATAATCCAGATATTTCAACTAGTATTTCTGTTATTTTATGGCTTTTTTTTCGTTCTAATGACATTGGTATTATTCTAATAGCTGCTAGTATTATTACTAAGCTTATTATGATATATAAGTCTAAATTGATTTCTAGTATAGTTGATAGTGATGTTATTATAAAGTAGTTATATATCATTAGTAGGAATGTGATTAGTACTCCTTGTATTTGAAATCGGCGTTCAGCATAATCTATATTAACACTTCTCCTTTATTTTTTTTAAATAATTTATTATTTTATTAAGTTTTTATACATAGTTTTTCCAGTTATCTGATATATCATCGAATGTTCCTCTTGTTATTCCTAATGATAATTCCAGATTGTGTGTCATTGTTTTTATTACTTCATTTTCATGGGTTTCTGACCATAATGGTTGGGTGTAGAAGAAGAATGGAATAGTCACTGCTAGATTCATTAGTAACAGTACTAATGTTTCCTCTTCATAGATGGGTTTAAATATTTTATTTTTTATTCCTTCATCTAAGACTTGTCTTATTAGTGGTTTGAATCTTTCTATTCTTTCACAGATGATTTTTATGAATATTTCACCATCTAGATTTTTTACATCGTGCATTAATGTTTCTTCTCTATGCATAAGAGAAATTATTTCATAAACCATTTCCTTAATTTTGTCTATTGTTGTTAAGGCTTTATTATTTAATATTGTAGTCATATTCTTTATCTCTTTATCGAGATATCTATTAATAAGGATATTTTTAACTTCTTCTTTATTTTTAAAGTAATGATAAAAAGTTCCTTTTACAACGTCTATTTCATTAATGATATCTGTTACTGTTACGTTGTTATATCCTTTTTCATTAAATAATCTCTCTGCTGTATTGAGTATTTCTTCTTTACGTTCTTCTGGTGGCAGAGAGATTCTGGTTTTTTTCATGTTATCTATCCCTTCTGTTATTATCGATAACTATATATATTATCATATTTAAAATTTTTATACAAGTAGTCAATGACTAGTAGTCAATGACCTTTGGTTAATGAATTATTAGGAATGATAAAGAAGAAAAAAATAAATCGAGGTATTAAAAATGGAATCAAAAGAAAGTCATGAGGAAATAGAAACAGACAAAATGATACGAACTTTTGAGAACATCATAAACAATGGACTATCACAAAAACTATTAAACAGTGCACTAAACTACTGTGATAAATGTCAAAAGTCACATCTAGAATCTGCACTGGATTACTACCTGGGAAAACAAGATGAAATCTGTACAACCTGTAAAATAACATATAAACTAATACAAAAAATAATAAAAAAATCATTAGAAACATTTGACACATCAGAAGAAGCATTAATAGAAACCATGCAAAATCCAGTATGGGAACGAGGATTACTAAGCACATTCAAAGGAATGAGTAGATTCAAAGTAAGAAAACCATTTACACCTGGAGCACCGTATCAGATAGTCTGGAACATAACAAGAGCATGCAATTTTAACTGCATACACTGTTACGAAAATGCAGGACAAAAAGATGAGGACGAACTAACAACACAGGAAATTCATGAAACTATAGACTTATTGGCAGATATTGGAGTAGTTTCCCTGGCATTCAGTGGAGGCGAACCATCAATACATCCAGACATACTGGAATTCATAAAACATGCATCAGATAGAGGATTATTTGTAAGCATGGCATCAAATGGATATGTATTTAACACATACGAAAAAGCTAAGCAATTCAAAGATGCAGGATTAGAATTCGTACAACTAAGTTTAGACGGATTAAATCCTGAAACACATGATTCATTCAGAAATGTTAAAGGTTCATGGAACAGAGTAATAGAAGCAATCAAAAACTTCCAGAAAGCAGGAGTATATACCGGAATATCAACCACTGTAACCAAAAGAAACAAAGATGAAATACCAGACATGATAAAATTCCTAAATGATTTAAATGTAGATTGGTTTATGTTATATAACTTTATACCAACAGGAAAAGGATCAAAAATAAAAGATATAGATTTAAATCCACAGGAAAGAAGAGAATTACTGGAATTAATATACAAAGCTAACGTTGATACAGACATGAATATCATGTCAACAGCTCCACAATTTGCAGATGTAGCAGTGAATAATGATACAGATAACCAGATGGTACCAACTCACTTCTATAATGTAAATTACGTAAATCCGGCAATGAAGCAATTATCTGAATTCATCGGGGGTTGTGGAGCCGGTAGATTTTACATGAGTATAGAACCTAATGGAGACATATATCCTTGTGTATTTTTCCCACATAACAAGGATGTATTATTAGGAAATGTTAAAGATAAGAATATAGAAGATATATGGATAAATCATCCTTTATTAAAAGAGTTCAGAAGTAAAGATATTCTCAAGGACCATTGCGGTAGTTGTGAATCAAAATATATATGTGGTGGTTGTAGAGCCAGAGCATATAATTACTTCCAAGATATATTATCTCCAGATCCTGGTTGCATAAGAAATCAGGATGCATGGAATAAGTTAGAAACCAAATAAAGCATAATTAAATAATAATTTTCAAAGAATCTAGAGACGATCTTCTTCATTGGATTTTATCATTAATAAATTTAATATGTATCAATACCTCGATATAATAATCAAAAATACATCATATGAATAAGGAAAGTTATCTAATATTATATTTTTTTAGAATCATAAATTAGGAACATATAAAACCTAATGAAGAAGATAATTTTTTATTTTTTTTTATTTTTAGAGGTATTGAATTAAAAATATTTTTTTTCTACAAATATACTATTTTTTAATAAGATTAGCGAAATTATTCTAATAGGATAATTAATCATAATAATTATTCATTTTATTCTATTTATCTAGTACTTCTTCACTTTTGATTATGGAATTTTATCTTCTTCAACATTTAATACATTTAGTCCCCTGTTTATTCATATACAACTTGTTTTATTTTATTTATCCTCTAATTTTTATTAAATATAGACAGGTACTATTTTAAATCTATTTTTTAGATATAATATATATAAGTGGGTTAGTATTGTATTTTTCATTATTAAAATACCACAGGCCATAACATCTATTATACAAAAAACTAGACTAGACTTGTTATTGAATTTATTAATATAACAGATTAGATTATCTAAAAAAATAGTTGAAAATAGGTAATTTGTAGTTGTTAATTAGTGTATTCTACAAATCAGATTGTACAGGTCATTGAATAAAATATTTTTAAACAATTTTAAGAACATCAGAATATTCGGGGTTTCCAATCATTAACTTACTTGCAAATGGACATGAAGGAACAATTATCACATCTTCAATACGTGCATGTTCTATAACTTTCTCTACTAATTTTTTAGCAATTCCTTTACCTGAATATGATTCATCAACTTCTGTAAGAGTTATAACCCAGTTATCTTTTAATCTGGCAAAGTGACATTGCCCAATTTGTTTATTTCCATCATATGCAATACTACTATTATCTTTTTCTGCAAATTCTATGTTAATATTATTTTCATTTTTTAATTCATATTTAAGTGCTCCTGATGGACATTTATCAATGATTTCTGCTATTTCTGTAACTGGTGCTGCATTAATATCTACCCATGGCCTTTTTGTTGTGTCAAAGACTAGACTGTTACCTCTTACACAGTTGGTAGAATGCTGACATATTTCAGGATTCCAGAAAACATTAATTTCATTATTTTCATATGTTTTATATCCCTTTGATTCTAATTCTTTTCTCATTGACATTGTTTTTACTCCTTATATACTATTCTAACAAATATTATTTATTATATATTAAAGTATTTGTCATTATCTAATCTTTAATAGATTATGATGATTGAACAGGTGAAATTTATAAAATTATCAATACTTACTAAAATTTATTCTATCTTTTTAGATTTTATTGAATATAATTAACTTATGTTCAATTATTTTCTAATGAAAAAGAGTAATATATGAGTGATGTGGTTAGGAAAAAAGTGCAAGAAGAATTCATTGTCCTAATATGTAGAAGACACTATCTATTGATGAATTTATGATTCAAGTGAAGATTTCTATAATAACATGTTATACTTATCAATCCATACTATTTTCATCTATTTACTTGTAATTTATAATATAAAAACCTAATTTTTATAACATTAATATGTTATTTAGGTAAATCTAGTTTTATTTTTGTTTAATGATTATTGTTGTTATTAGGATTTGCCATATAAGTATTTATAACAGCAGTTATAAAATATACATTAACAATGTGAAGTGATAAAATGAATATAGTAAATGATTGGGACCAAGATTACATAGACAATTTAAGAGAATTTGATAAAAACATAAAAGAATCATCAGTAACACTAAACTATGATTTCATAACAGAACACTACTTTGAAATGTATGAAGTAGCATTAAATGCTGGAACAATAATGCCATACAGATTCAATACAATAGGCCTAGCATATAAGGGACATGACCATGACAGACCAACAAAATTCAAAAACTTCGACCCAAAAGTAAAAGAAAGACTAGAAAATGCATACAAAAAACGAACAGAACTACAATTCAAATTCGCAGACCCCAATTCTGATCAAAAAGCCAGATACGATGAATTTCTAGATAAAGAAATCTATGATTTTATTGAAGAATTCCCACAATTCAGAGACATAATCTACCACGATGACGACGAAAAACAGGAATAAAAGAAAACATGAACACAACTGAAGAAGTAAACAAAATACTAGAAAAAGAACAAGACAAAATGATAAAATACCTTAAATGGTATGAAAATCTACCTGGTAACTATGCAAGCAAGATAAGACTTAACAGAAAATATGCAGCAGAAATCAGAGAACAGCTGATAAACAATCCAGATGCATATCCGACAAAACTAGTCTATATTCTAAACGTTAATCCTATGGACTATAATAAAAAATATCCTGGAGCTGTAATGTATGAAAACTATAAAATGAAAGCATACCAGATACTATACCTAGAAAATAATGATAATATTACAGGATATGATGAAGATATAGGTTTTTCTATAGGTTTAGAATTAATTATGAAGGAATTTGTTGATAATCATCCGCAATGGTCTGAACTTATAAAGATATAGAATAAAATAATTTCCTTCAATCTACTTTTTTTAAATATATTTTTATATATTACTTATTAATTTAAAATATAAATTATTGTATAAATATAAATAATTTTAGATGATATTATGGATTTAATGAAAAATGTTAAAATTTGCAAAGCTCTTAGTGATCCTACTAGATTAGAGATTGTTACTATGATTAGTGGCACAGAAAAATGTGCTTGTAGACTTCTTGAGCATTTTGACATAACACAACCTACATTATCACATCATATGAAACAGTTAACTAATTGTGGCTTAGTTGATGTTAGAAAAGAAGGTAAATGGTCATATTATTCCATAAATACAGATGTTTTAACTGAATTTAAAGAATTTGTAAACAGTATTGAATCTAATATGAATGATACTTGTATTGAATGTTAATTTTTATTTAATTTTTGGCTTATTTTTCTTTTTATTTTGATATTATTATAACAGTAACATATAGATAATTATCAATATATTTAAATAGAATAAATTTAAAAAAAATACTATAACAATAACACATTGATGATTATCAATATATAAGAAGGTCTACAAAATGACAAACGAATCAAAAATTAGTTTTTTTAACAAATATCTAACCATATGGGTATTAATATGTATGGCTATAGGTATCTTGATAAGCCAATACCTACCTATCCTTCCAAATTTCTTAAAACAATTCGAATATGCTCAAATATCAATTCCTATTGCAATATTAATATGGATAATGATTTATCCAATGATGCTAAAAATTGACTTTAACAGTATTAAAAATGTAAAAAATAATATAAAAGGAATTATACTAACGTGGTGTGTAAACTGGTTAATCCAACCATTTACAATGTACTTAATATGCACAGTATTCTTTTTTATAATATATCAAGGAATATTATCAACAAACATGGCAACAAATTATCTTATAGGAGCAGTACTTCTAGGATCTGCACCATGTACTGCAATGGTATTGTATGGAGTGAATTAATGAAAGGAGACTCAGCATACACACTAATACAAGTAGCTACCAATGATATAATAATACTATTTGCTTACGTACCAATTGTTACATGTCTCTTAGGAATTTCAAACATATCAATTCCATATGATACATTAATATTATCAATAATACTAATTTGTTGTAATTCCATTCATAGCAAGTATAATAAGTAGAAAATTTATTATTAATCATAAAAGTAAGGAATATTTAGAAAATAAGTTTATTCCGAAATTCGATAATATTACTACTATAGGTTTATTATTAACATTAATATTTATTTTCTCATCACAGGGAAATCTAATATTAAATAATCCATTAGATATTATATTAATTGCTATTCCATATATTATCCAAATATTTTTAATATTTGGTATAGGATATCTTGGTTCAAAAGCTATTAAATTACCACAGAATATTGCAGCTCCTGCATCACTAGTTGGTGCTTCAAATTTCTTTGAATTAGCTGTTGCTATAGCCATAGCTTTATATGGTGTAAGTAGTCCAGTTGCTTTAGCTACGACTGTAGGTGTATTAATAGAAGTACCGGTAATGTTGACATTAGTAAGAATTGTGAATAATACTAAAGACTGGTATAATTCAGGTTTAACTGATAAAAAAATTAGTAGTGAATATTATAATTAGCTATAATAATGTATAGCTAATCATAGTTTTCTTTTAAAATAATATAAGTTATTATTAATATTATTGATGTATATTATTAAAAACATGATTAAAAAATTATTGATATACATCTAATATTTAATTTTTAAGACTTCTGTAGAAATCATGTATGATACAATTAACTAATTCAAGATTAAGAGTACTGTCTAGCCATTCACGTGGAATAGAATCTAATCCATAATATAATGCTGCAAGACTACCTGTTATTATACCGTTAGTATCAGTATCTCCGCCAAGGTTAACAGCCTTTAAAACTGCATCTTTATAGTTGTCAGTATTATAACAGCAATATAAGGCTACTTCAAGTGAATCAACAACATATCCAGTACTTGAGACTACTGTATCTTTATTATCTAGGAAATTTTTACTGTATAGCTTACTAAAACAAGGATATTTATCTTCAATGTCATAGTATTTTCGTGATTCATTTAAACCTCTTTTTATTAGAGTTTTAAAGTTCTTAGTATATCTGTCATGTAATATTTCCTGGACTATAAAGTTATAAATATTACAGGAAGCCTTACTTATACTATGAGCATGTGTTAATGATGAGATGTCATCTATTAATTTTATTGATTCATCTACTGGTATATTATTTGTGTAAATATACAGAAGTATAGGCATGATTCTCATTAATGATCCATTACCGTTATTACGCTTTCCATCTCCACCACATTCTATTGGCTCAATTCCCTTACTGTAGTTTTCTATAGCATATTTCGTTGTTCTTCCAACATCAAATGTTTCACCAAGTGGCGTGTAATCACCATTATAGTACCATTTCTGGAAGTTATTCATTATATCATCATAATCTACTCCATTTTTTAAACTGTCCAGTAATGCTATTGTAAGAGAACTATCATCAGACCATGTTCCTACAGGCATGTTATATGTACCATGACCAGTCATACCAGTAACCGGGTTATCTAACATTTCTTCATGTGACTTAAACTCGTATGGCACTCCCAGTGCGTCAGCTACTACTCCACCATATATTGCAGCTTTTATGTCTGTTACTGTTAATCTATGACTATCTTTTACTAATCTTCTGAAGTTTGCTGATGATTCACGTGGATTATCATGTTTCATTATAGCAGATACTATTGCTACTCCATCAAATCCATATTCATTTATTACTTGTGGCGTGTTGTATTCCTTTACTCCGCCAATTGCTACTCTTGGTATTGTGATGTTTTCATCAACTTTTTTAAGGTCTTCCTTGCTAATTACACTACAGTCCTCTTTTGTTGAGGTAGCTTGTATTGCTCCTATTCCCAGATAATCTGCTCCATCTTTTTCTGCCTGAAGGGCATCTTCATAGTTTTCTGCACTTATACCTATTATTTTATCTGGTCCTAGTATTTGTCGTGCTATTTTGCATGGCATGTCATCCTGTCCGAGGTGTACACCGCTACTGTCAACAGCTTGTGCCACATCAATTCTATCATTAATAATTAATGGTACATTGTATTTATTAGTTATTTGTTTAACCTTTACAGCTAAATTATAGAATTCCCTTGTTGTACTATTTTTTTCTCTTAGTTGAACTATACTGGTTCCGCCAATTATAGCTTTTTCTATTATGTCAAGAAATTCTTGTTCTGTGAAGTCGAACTGATCTGTTACTAGGTATACACTATAATCAATATTCATCATAAAATTTATTACTCCATCTTTGTTAAATTAGACATTGAAGTTAATGTTTCCTCATTCATTAATGATAATTCATCTATTAAATCCACACCAAAGCTACCAGTACCTCTGCCATCAGTTTCTACTTTTATAGCTGCTTTTTGTCCGGCTATTCCCATTACTAATGTTCCAGTTATAGCTGCTACAAGTGGTGTTGTTATAGCTGCATATGAAGCTATTACGCATCCTAGCATACAGCCAGTACCAGTTATTCTGCTCATCATAGCATCACCATTTCTAATAGTATAAACACTTTCACCATCGGAGATTATGTCTATTGGTCCGGAAACTGCTATAACAGTGTTTAATTTAGATGCTATATTTTTTACTAATACTGCCTGGTCACTTATAGTTTCCTCATTAATCACATCAGTTTCTGCTACATCTACGCCTTTAGCCTTAGTACATTCATCTAATATTCCATATAGCATTGCTATTGCCTTGATTTCTGATAGGTTGCCTCTGATTATGGTAGGTTTTGATTCTGTTATTATATCAATTGGTGTTTGATTTCTTATTTTACTAATTCCTACTCCTACAGGGTCTAATACTAATGGTATGTTTGATTGCACTGCTTTTTTTGCTGATTTTTTCATTGTTTCTACTTGGCTTGTTGTTAATGTTCCAATATTTATGAGTAATGAATTAGCAATTCCTGTTATTTCCTCTGCTTCTTCTGGTTCATTAGCCATTATAGGTGAACCACCTACAGCTAGCACTGCATTTGCACAATCTTTAACTGTTACTACATTTGTTATGCAATGTGTTAATGGACTATCTATCCTTAGTTGTTGTACTGCTTCTATTACTTTATCATTTACTGAATTATCAATCATGTTTAATCTCCTTATCTATAGTAATATTTCTAGTCTTAATAATTATTAAATTTTATTACGTAAACACGTTTTAGGATGTTTAGATTTTATTTAAAATAATTAAATTATAAAAAAAGAGTTTTTAAGAAAAATTATCTTCTTATAATATATTTATTAATAATTGGCTCGAGTTTATAGTATAATTTTTCTGTTAATGGCAGTGATATTAATATGTATACATATATACTTAGAATTACTGAAATAAGGTTAGAAATTCCACTGTAAGCATATAATTGCTGTGAAATAGCAGGATATATTGTTGCTAGTGATGATACTGCTGCTACATTCATACTTGTACTTCCTACTCCACAGGCTAGTGCATATGCATATGGATGCAATGGTATCAGTGTTGAGAGTACTGATGCAATTATGCTTATAAATATTGTTCCTAATACTGCTCCTATTAAGTATACTATCATGAATCCGTTTACTTCTGGTGAATTAAATCCATATTTATCTATTATTACTGCCATTTGTGGTTCACGGCATATGGAGCTTGTCATTCCTATAGCTTCTCTTTTGAATCCTAGCAGTAAAGCAACTGGTAATGCAACAAAAATTGATCCAAGGTCTCCTATTTCTTCAAGTAGTATTAATGCCCCTGTATTAATAAGTAAGGTTATATTTTGACCACTTATTATTGCTAGTTTTGCTATTAAGGGCCCTATTAGTAGTAATAATAGTTTAGATGATGTTCTTGATTGTTTTTCATCTATCCATTTAAAAGGTTTTAACTGGTATAATAACATCGCCAGAACTAGTGCATAGATTATGGGCAATATTACAAGACTTACTCCTTTTATTAGATGTATGTGAAATATTCCAATGTATTCTGATATAACTACAATTATTAATATTGTTAGATGTAGTTTATAGTCAAACATGTCAATACTGTCTGTTTTATCTTTTTTATCCATATCAATACATCTTTCATAGTTTTTAATTCTTTAGTAGTATTATGTATAAAAAAAGTAATATATTTATTGTAAAAAGAGTTTTATTGGAGGTTATGTGAAGTATTATTCTCTTTAAATACTTCTTATATGATTCCTGTGTACATTAATACACCCTGTGCTATTATTGCTGATCCTAGATAGGTTCCTATGATTACAAAGAAAGTTACGATAATTCCTCTTATTCCAACCTTTTTAAATTCTCCTAAGTCTTTTCCCATTGCTACACCAGCATATGCTAAGAGAATTGTTGTTAAAGATACTAAATCTACTTTGGATGTATAATATATGATAGGTCCAGATATAGGACACCATGGAACTGCTAATAGTAATCCTATTATGCTTATATATATTATTGCAGGGATGTTATATGGAACATATTTCTCTATTATCATACCTATTAATGTTATCGCACATAATATAAGCATTCCTACTAATGATTCTTGAAATGGGTACTGATATCCTACCCAATTTCCAATAGCTGACATTACAGAGAATATTAATAGAATCAATATCCATTCCAGCACTGTGTTAATTGATAATACTTTTGACACTATATCATATCCTCATCTTCACTATTTTTTCTAGATAACAATTTACTTATAGGCGGTTCTAGAATTTTATATAACCATTGTGTTAAAGGTATTGCTACTAGAATATATACATACATTCCTGTTACCATTGACAGCATATTTGCCATTCCACTGAATGCCTGTAGCTGTGTTGACATGCTCGGAAATATAGCAGATAATGATGCTACAGCTGCAGCATTCATACTTGCACTTCCTATACCGCACGCCATTCCATATGCATATGGATGTAAAGGAAGTAAATATGCTAATACACTTACTAATAAACTTATAAAAGGTGTTCCTAGTACTGTTCCTATGAGAAATACTGAGAAGAATCCCTTTGTCTCTGGTGAATTAAATCCAAATTTATCTATTACTACTGCCATTTGTGGTTCACGGCATATGGAGCTTGTCATTCCAATGGCTTCTCTTTTGAATCCTAGCAGTAAAGCAACTGGGAGTGCTGCAAATATTGTTCCGAGATTTCCTACTTCCTGTAGTAGTAATGCCGGTCCAGCATTAAATATTATTTCTATATTTTGACCACTTGCTATAGCTAATTTAGCTAGTAATGGACCTATCAATAGCATCATAATTGTACTTGCTTTACTTGATTGTTCCTCTTTTATCCAGGTTATTGGTTTTGCTAGATAGCATGCTACTGCCAGTACTAATGAATATAATAAGGGCATTAATACAATTCGTATTCCACCTAAATTCAGTGTATACATACCTATGTATTCAGCTATTATTATAGATACCAGAATTGTCATGTGCAGTTTATAATCTTTTCGTGCTGATTTTAGTTCTTCATAATTATCCGAGTCCTTTTGTTCCATTACCATTGAGTATCCCCCAGTCATATAATATTGTTCTTATCCCTACAAACTTTTATTATTGTTATATCATATGGCTTTTTACAGGTTTTGTGAAATAAATTTCTTAATAATTAATATTAATATTATACTTATATAAAAACATTCAATAATAAAATTAATAAATACTATAAACATTTTTTATATTATACTACCATATTATAAAAATTATTTTATTAAAAAGATATTTTTATTATAATTTATTTATAGTTCACATAAACTCTTAAAACAAAAAAATAATAACATTAAAATTCAAAGAAAAATTCAATTCCTAAAATAAGTATAAAAAAGCTAAAAATAGTATAAATAATAGGAACAAAGTTATTCCTGATATAAGAATAAATTAACCAGTTATTGCACTTTAAGAGAACATATATTTCTTAATATCATATAATAAGGATAATTAAACATTTTAGATAATTTAGTAAATAAGGCGTTACAAGTAGTTATATAACAAATAAAGAGTATTTTATCCTTATTTTAGTTTATAAAAGTTAATTGAAAAGGTATAGTTAAAATAACACTCTTAGAATTGTTCCTAAAAAGTGATTTATAAAAGTTTATAGTTCCTAAAAAGTGCTTATTATTGTGCATATTTATTCATTAAACATGAACTAAAATTAATAATAATTCCTAAAATAGGAACTATAATACTTATTATATACATAGCTAAAAACTAAAGAGAAAACACTTCCAAATCATCAGGAATAAATAATCTACCAGAAAAAAACATGCACCCCTCATCATAAAAACGCTTTTTCCTAGAACCAATATCATCATCAACAGTATGATACAACACCAAATTCTCAACATCTAATGATTCAGCAACTAAACAAGCATCCTTAACAGTAGAATGATTCTTCTCATAAGGATTAAAAACATCAGCATCACTAAAAAGACAGAAAGCCTCATGAAGAAGCCACTTACTACCATAAACATAATCCCTTACACACTCATGAAAAGGCTCATCACCACAACAGCTAAACTTACCACCATCATCCAAAATCATAGAAAAACCATACTGTAAAGTCCTATCTGAACCAACATCAAAAAATACAACATCATGACCATTAATAATACAATGTTCACCACTAACAACAGACACCAAATGAACAACTGTACCCATACACTCCACTTCAACAGGACGAAGCAGCCTGGCAATAAAATCATTGATAATACTAATTACTTCATTATGACCACGAATGAAAAGTTCACCATCATAATCACCTCTAACAGAATATTGACAAACCAATCTTATAAGCCATAATACACCAAATAAATGATCCATATGTTTATGAGTAACAAAAACTTCACCAATATCCTTCCAGTCAATACCAGCATATTCTAATTGACGAAAAAGTCCACTGCCTCCGCCACCATCAACAAGAAAATAATTATCCTCATTATTTAAAATAAAACAAGTATTATAACAATTAGTAGCAACAGCATTACCCGTACCTAACATGATAAGATCCATAAAAAACACCTCTAGAAATAAAAAAAATTACATCTAAGTATACATTTAAAACAAGAATTTAATAAAATTTTCAATAAAAAAAAGATAGTTAGTAAAAGAGTTTAGAAATAAAAATAGAGAATCTAACGGGATTAGAATTACTTTAAAAAATATAAAAAAAATAGTAAAATAGGTAATACTATTACTTATATTTATTTAGATGCTGGAGTCGCACTTTGAGGATTCTCTACTTCTACACATTTTATATAATCACTGAAATCACGATCATATAATGAAGCTGCTAACATTACAACAGCACATGAACCTATGTTATGTACTAATGCTCCTGTAACTGGATTAAGTAATCCTAGTATAGAACATATTATAGCAACTGCGTTAATAATCATTGATATCGTAATACTTAAGTGTATTGTGAATAATGTTGAGTTTGATAGTTTTTTAAGATATAGTAATTTTTCAATGTTATCACCAAGTAATGCAATATCTGCAGCATCGATAGCTATGTCACTACCCATACCTCCCATTGCTACACTTACATCGGCGGTTTTAAGTGCTGGTGCATCATTAATACCATCACCAACCATACAAACTTCTTTTCCCTCTTTTCTTAATTGTTCTACGATTTCAACTTTGTTTTCTGGTAGTAATTCAGAGTGAATATTAGTTATTCCGACCTGACTTGCAAAGTAGTTAGCTGCTTTATCGTTATCACCAGTTAATAGTTCAACATCAGTTTCAAGATCATCTTTTAATGTTGAAACTACTACTTTAGCATTTTCACGTAATACATCTGATAATCCAACTAAACCTATAACTTCACCATCATAAGCTACTACTATTGAAGCTTTTCCTTCATTACGTAGCATGTCAAGTTTATTTATACATTTATCTGTTACTTTAATATTACTTTCTTCTATGAATCTTGTTGTACCAGATAGAATTTTTTTACCATGATAATTTACAGCTACACCTTTTCCAGGTACCATTTTAAAGTCATCAGGCTCTGAGTATTGAATTCCTTCACTTCTACCATAATTTACTACTGCTTTACCTATTGGGTGTTCTGATTTTATTTCACTGATTGTCACATATTTTGTTAATTCCTGTGAACTTACATCATCTTTTAATGGTATTATATCAGATACTTCTAGATCTCCATATGTTAGTGTTCCGGTTTTATCGAATGTTATACAGTCTACATTACCCATGTGTTCTAGTGCTTCACCAGATTTGATTAGTACACCATGTTTTGTTGCCTGACCTATTGCGGCCATAATTGCTGTTGGCGTTGCTAATATTAGTGCACATGGACAGAATACTACAAGTATTGTTACTGCTCTTTCTATATTCCATGTTATGAAGTATGTTACAATTGCTATACCAAGTGCTACTGGTACTAGCCATGTAGCCCATTTATCTGCTATTCTCTGTGTTGGAGCTTGTTTTTCATCTGCTTCTTCTACCATTCTTATGAGTTTTTCAAGAGATGAATCTTTTCCTACATTGGTTGCTTTTATATCTATTGCACCATATAGGTTTAATGTTCCTGAAAATACATCGTCTTTAATTGTCTTATCAAGTGGTATTGATTCACCAGTCATAATTGATTGGTCTACTGATGTATCTCCTTTTATTATAACACCGTCTACTGGTATTACTTCTCCAGGTAGTACTCTTAGTACATCATCTTTTTGGATGTCTTTAGCATCTATCTGTTTTTCTGTAGTTTCGCCATTTTCAGTGATTAGTAATCTACCTTTCTGTGGTTTAAGGTCAATTAAATCCTTAAGACCTTGTTTTGATTTGTTTACTGTGTAGTCTTCAAGTAGTGCACCAAGTGCCATTATGAATACTACTTCACCAGCAGCGAATATTTCGCCTATCATTATTGAAGCTACCATTGCTATACATATAAGTAGTGCTGATGATACCCAGTGTTGTCTTACTAGTCTTTCTAATGCTAGATATAATAGTGGTAATCCACAAATCACTATTGTTACCCATGCTGGGTCAACGGGTACTTGTATGTTTAATAATAGTATTATTAAACTAAACAATAGGAAAACTCCTCCTACTATGGTCATCTTCAGACCTTCGAAGAAGTGCATTAGTTGTTCAAACTTATTCATTAGTATTACCTCCTTTATATACTTTAATTTTATAATTATTACTATAGTAATACTAGTATATAAAGGAATTTACTAAAAAGTAATACTATTGTATTACTTAACCCCTTGAAACTAAAATATTATATAAAAAATAGTGAAAAATAAAAAAAAATTAAAAAGTAATTCAAATTATGTATAATAAGAAAGGATTAATTTCTAATCCATTCCATTATACTTCTTAGTAAAAGTAGTTTTCTTCTGATTCTTACAGTTAATAAAGTAAGTCCACTCTATCTTGTCACCATCATGAAGCCTGTAAGCATCAATAATCTCAGAAGGAATTTCTACATACATTGGTTTATCTTCATCATCATTTTCTCTGATAACTTTCTTACTAAATGTTAATTCTACCATGTCAACCACTCTTATAAATTACTAATCTCTTCATCAATATCTTTTATTGATTCTTGCTTCTTAGCAATGTCAGATTCTAATTCTGTGATTTGATCCTTCAAATCCTTAATTTCCTGATTAAGAATGAATTTCTGAATTTCCAATTTGCCTTCCTTTGTTTCTGACCATTTCTTAGCATTTTCAATAAATTCCTCTTTTGTCATGCCCATATCTTTCAATGATTCCTCTTGGTCATTTGCAAAGCTGGTAAATATATCTTCTAATCTATCCATAATATACTCTCTTATATTACTTGTAATATTACTAAAATATTATATATTCTATATTATTATAATTTTCCAATAATACTTTTCCTATCTTTAACTTTAATTTTAACACGAATCATTAATAATAACATTACTGCTAATAATATTATACCAAATATGAAAATATTATCCATACCTGTCAGGAACTCTGGTATACCTGAACCTCTTATTATAGTATTTGTAAGTAATCCCTCTGGAATTGATAAAGATAATATAATACTACCATAACTAGATGCCATAGCTATACCCATAGACCTAAATAGTGTTAGAATTGAAGATGCAGATGTCTTATTATTTATTGATACAATAGACATTACAACCTTATTAATAGGTGCCTGAGCAAATGCAATTCCTATACCCATAATTGTATAATATACTACTAATTCTAACATTGTACTATGTTCATTCAATGTTAATAATAATAGGAATGAAATTATAGATAAACTAAATCCTATGACTACAGGCAATATAGATCCAATCTTATCAGCTATGTAACCGCTTATAGGTGTGAATACTATCATTACAATTGGTGCTGCTGATAATACTATACCAGTCATTGAGGAACTTATACCTAATATTTTTTCTGTGTAGAATGGTAACACATAAAGTAATACGTACTCGCAGATGTATAATACGTGGAAGCTCACATTAAAGGATGTGAATGTAAAATTCTTCAGTAAGCCCCAGTTAACCATTGGACTGTCAGAACGTTTCTCAACATATAAAAATGATATCACTAATATAATTGATATTATACCATACAGTGATGCCTTTATGTAATCTCCTAATTCTACTATACTTAATGTATATATAATAAGCGCTACTGCTATTAATTCCAGAAATCCACCTAGGAAGTTAACATGTAATGGTTTATTAATTTTCATTTGAACATATTTTATAGATAATGGTAAAACTATTAAACATACTGGTATATTTACTAGAAATATGGCTCTCCATCCAAAGAAATCCTGAACTAATCCGCCAACTACCGGACCTAAACCTAATCCAATAGCTACCATCATACCATAAACTCCCATTGCCCTGCCTAACATATTAGTAGGGAAATAATATTCAATAATTACTAATGGACCTGCTAAAATCATGGAAGCTGCTAATCCCTGAAGTAGTCTTGATCCTATTAGAAAATCTATCGAAGGTGAAATACTACATAGTATTGAAGATATCAGAAATAGTAATATGCCTATAGAAAATATTCGTCCATGACCTTTAAAATTACCAATATCTGCAAATAAGGTTACAAGTCCTACATATGTTATAAAGTATGAAGTAATAACCCATTCGGTCTGATTAAGTGAAATAGTAAAGTATTCACTTATTGCTGGTAGAGATACATTAGTAATACTCATGTTTAATGAAATAATCATTACTCCTAGACAAACAGTGAATAATACAATCCATTTATTGTTTGGATTATCATTGATATTGTTATCTACAATAAATAACACCTTCTCTATTAATGTTATGTAATCTTTAATATAAATATGTTAAAAAAAGTAAAGAAAAGGGGAGAGAGAATGTTTATTTAAGTTTAAGACTACTTAAAGTAACATTGAATGAAGATTGAGCCTCATCATAAACTGTTGTTGGTGCTTGGCTTAATACACGGTAATAATGGCCATTTGCTTCAATCCATGTATCCTGGTATACTGTATATGATACAGTGTATACAAACTGATGTGCTGTATGACCATTTATATCAAATGTTGTCTGATTATTTAATTGGAAATTACCTGTTCCTTCCATTAATTTATATATACTATCAGACTGGTATGCATTATCTATAGTTGTTCCGTTTGGTAATGAATCCATTTTTGTAATTTCTGTCTGAACAATAACTACATCAGTAGCATTAGTTGCACTAGTATTTAATATTGTACTATTACCTGTCTCGTTAAGAGTACCATTAGAATAACTGTACTCTGATTGATTAGCAGGATTAATAATTATATCCTTTGGATTATTAGATAAGAATGGTGTTTTTATTGGATCATCATACTCATAAACAGTCCAGGCAGCAGGTAAATCAAAAGACATATCTCCATCCTCGAAATGTTTTAAATCACCATTAGTCTGTATATATGATGGAGTTAATGCAAAGAATCCTGCAATCAATACAACAGATGCAATTAAAAGAATTGGTAGAATTATTTTTGTTTTCAAAATTAATCCCCCTTTTTTAATCGTCACGTTTATACAAGTTATTATTATTAGAATCCATTGTAACAATTAGAGGTCCAAATCTTTCAACATCTAATTCCCATATAGCCTCCGGCATTCCTAAATCCAGCCAGTGAACAGAATCAACTTTATTAATACTGCTTACATATAATGCAGCACATCCACCAACAGCTGTGAGAAATACACAGTTATTATCAACTAATGCTTTCTGAGTATTATCATCCATACCACCTTTACCAATAATAGCTTTAACACCCATTGAGAGTACTTCAGGCTCATATGGATTCATTCGCATGCTAGTTGTAGGACCAATAGCTACAATTTCATAATTATCTTCACCGGTTTTCTTTATGATAGGACCTGCATGGAATAATACAACTCCTTCTAAATCAATAGGAGCTCCTTCTTCTATTATTCTTTTATGTGCACTATCACGAGCTGTGTATATTTTACCTGTTAAATAAACTGTGTCTCCTGCTTTTAATTTGTTAATATCATCATCATTCAATGGTGTTTTTAATTCATGTTCCATTATTATCCCCATTTTAGTTAATAAAAATAAAATTCAATTAGATAAATTATATGTTTAAATATATGTTTTTTACAGATAATATATTTTTATTAGTGATTGAATAGAATAAAATAAATTTAATATAACATATAATAAATACTAATATAAATTATAGGGAGGTATTTAATGGCCGTTTCAGATAGAATTATGGATGCCACTAAATATATGATTTCACTTCCGAAAACTGAAATATCAGTATTTCTAATAATAATTGTAAGCTTCCTATCAGGATGTTTTGTAGGATGCTTGGAACCTAACTATTCAGCACATGAACTAGTGTTTTCAGTTTTTAGTGAAGGTACAACAGCCTTTTTTCTATTAGGACTTACTGGAATTGCTTCAGGTGGAATCATACATGGGTCTATAAATCACTTACACAAACGTCATATGAAACTAAAACAAGCGATGTTTGTAGCATTTGTAGGAACTTTAATACCTAGCATATTCTACTTAATAGGATCAATTCTTTCAGTAATATTTCATAATCAATTAACCCTTAACATATTACTATTAGGAATTTTATTCGCATTTGCAATAGAAGTTCTAGTATTATGGTCAACATCTAACATACGATACATTGAAGGAGTAGTTATAGCAGCAATACAGCCAGTGTTAATACTCAGTATGTTAGTACTGATAAATTATGTGACTGTAACAACAAGCGCCAGTGCAATACTATCATTATATCTTAAAGCTATAATAGGAGCATTCGTTTTAGCAGTGTCAGTATATGCCTTTATATCTATTGTCCAAACACCTATAAGGAATAATCTTGGAGTTGGAGGATTAGAATTATTAAGCTTATTTATAGCTCAAATTACTGAAGGCTCCAATGCAATGGAAGAGATATTTAATGTTATGGGAGAACCTATTGATACTAGTGTTAGTCTTATTAGCTTCAGAACAAGTAAGGGAATTAAAGCAAATTATATATCACCACATGTACATCCAGGACCTGTTGGTTCAATAGGTGGAGGAAACTTACCTACAATAGTAGCAAATCAATTAGATGACTTTGCAATAATAGCACATGGAGCAGCAACCCATGATTTTAATCCTGTAAAGGAAAGTGAAATACAGAAAGTTACAGATTCTATTAATAATATATTAAAAGATCTGACATATAGTAAAACAGCAAGTAAATTCCAGAGATATCAAGCAGGAGATGCAAAAGTAGGAGCACAATTCTTTAATAATGGACTTATACTGCTAACAACATTCGCACCAAACCCTGGTGATGATATAGATTACGGAGTAGGAAAAACATTAATGTATGAAGCACAATACTTAACAGGAGTAGATGATGTAGTATTTGTTGACTGTCATAACTGCCTGGAAGGAAACTATGACCGATTACTAGCAGGACATAACCGTGTAATACAATTAGAAGATGCAATAAAACAGATAAAAAAACCAGAAGAATATCCTATAAAAATGGGATATGCATATAATGCTCTTAATGAAATACCCGTAAAGGACGGTATTGGTGAGAGTGGAATTAAATTAATGTTAACTGAAGTAGATACTCAGAGAATGTTATATATAGTAATTGACGGAAATAACATGAAAAAAGGATTCAGAGAAGAAATAATAAAAACAATCAATAATAAATACCCCGACATTAACATGATAGAAGTAATGACAACCGACACACACCTAGTTAACACAATATCTGGTGGAGGAGTAACAGTTGGTGAAAAACACTCTGAGGAAATTATCAATGCAATACTGAAATTAATACCTGAAGCAGTAAATGACCTTGAATACGTAGAAGTTGCATCAGGAACATCAAGAATAAATATTAAAACACTTGGCCCTAACAATTCAACAGAATTAATGACAACAATAACATCAGTATTATCTATAAGTAAAATACTTGCCCCATTTGTATTCTTTGTGGCAGCAATAATTACAATACTATGGATATTCTGATGTTTTCATCCCCCATGACTTTTTTTTATTTATTTTTATATATTCTAAAAAATATATATTATAAAATTTATATAAAAACTACTTATATTATAATCAATTTAAATATTAGAAAGGATAATATTAAACATCCTAAAAATTATTACTAAAATAATAAAAAATGTAATATATAAAAAAATAAAATATAACAATATTTAAATACATGAGAGATTGATAAATAGTATTATAATAAAATATATATTATTTCAAAATGAAATATATTTTAAAAACAGTAGGTGATTTTAAATGGTAAAAACATTAGAAAATTTATCAAAAGCATTCGTAGGAGAAAGTCAAGCTAGAAACAGATACACAATGTATTCTAAAATAGCAAAAAAAGAAGGATACGAAAAAATAGCAGAAATATTCTTATTAACAGCTGATAACGAATTCCAACACGCAAAAGTATTATTCAAAATGATACAAGAATTAAAAGAAGACATAGATGCAGTAACAATTGATACAGACGTATGCTTAGATTATGGAACTACAGCAGAAAACCTTGCATCAGCAGCAGCTGGAGAACACGATGAAGCAACATCAATGTACCCAGAATTTGCAGATGTAGCAGAAGAAGAAGGATTAACTGCAGTAGCAGCAAGATTAAGAAACATTGGAAAAGTAGAATCACACCACGAAGAAAGATACCGAAAATTATTAGCAATGGTTGAAGGAAAAACATTCTTCGAAAGAAGCGAAGAAATCACATGGGTATGCAGAAAATGTGGATTTGTATACAAAGGAGAAAAACCACCTGAAAAATGTCCAATCTGTGAACACCCATCCAGTTACTTTGAAAAATTAACAGATGACTTCTAAAAAAGATAATATTAAATAGGAAACATTAAGGAGAATAAACTATGGCTAACTTTGATTACACTAATATAGTAAGATGTAAAAACAGTGGAAACCTTCTAGAATTAATTTATCCAGGACCAGAAGTAAACGTAGAAAATTTAAGCATTGAAGAACCAAAAACCAGTGGAGAAGGAGAAGCTAAACACAAACCTGTAATTACAAGAGTAGATGACGGATACAATGTAAAAGTTGGAGAAGTAGAACATCCAATGGATGAAGACCACTACATTGCTGTTATTGAATTAATTGCTGATGGCCAAGTACATAAACAATACTTAAATCCGGGAGATAAACCAGAAGCAACATTCAAAATACCAGAAGCAACAGATTTAAAAGCTAGAGAATTCTGTACTATACACGGTCTATGGCAATCTTAAGTATAGAATATTAATCTCCTATAACCCCCCTTTTAAAACTAATTATTTAATCATGAATTATTACACTATTTATTTATACTAAGATAATTTTTTACTAAACAAGATTTATATTTTATATGACCTTATATACTCGTTTTCCAGTAAATAACCCCTATATAACACTATTTTAAAGTTTTATTATAAAAATAATTATCAATATCATTTAACAGCACTTCTTACATGTTAAATTATGGTATAATCTTAATTATAATAAAAATAATATTTCTTAATAGATTAATCTTCAATAAAAATATAAATAATAAAATAAATACTATTTTAGTAGTGAATAGTGAATATTCCTATAAAACTTAAGGAAGAATGAAAATATGATAATAAAAGCAAAAGCACCAAAAATTGCAGATGATATATATTTTGTAGGTACAATTGACTGGGACAGAAGAGAATACCACGGATACACATTAAATGGTACAACATACAATGCATTCCTAGTATTCTGTGGAGATAAAACCGTATTAATTGATAACGTATACCCAGGAGAAGTATACTCAGCACAAATGTGGGGAAGAATCCAAAATGCATTCGAAGCTGAAGGAAAAGAAATGAAAATTGACTACATCATACAAAACCACGTAGAAAAAGATCACAGTGGAGCATTATCACAGATACATGCAAAATTCCCTGATGCACCAATTTACTGTACACCAATAGCAAAACCAGGATTAATAAAACACTACCCTGACCTAGCAGATGCAGAATTTGTGACAGTGGAAACCGGAGATTCACTAACAGTAGGAGACAAAACATTTGCATTCATGGATGCAAAAATGTTACACTGGCCAGACAGTATGTTCACATTCTTACAGGAAGAAGGAATACTCTTCTCTAACGATGCATTTGGACAACACTTATGTAAAATGGACAGATTCGACTACGAAGTACCAGAATCAGAACTAATGGAAGCAGCACAAAAATTCTATGCAAACCTATTAACACCATTAACACCATTACTCAACAAAAAATTAAATGAAATTGTAGAACTAGGATTACTAGACAAAATTAAAACAATTGCACCATCACACGGTCAAATCTGGACAGAACCAATGAAAATTATCACAGCATACCAAAACTGGGCTAGTGGAGTATGTCAAAGAGATCAAGCAACACTCGTATATGATACAATGCACTTCTCAACTGAATACATGGCACATGCAATTGCAGAAGGATTAATGTCACAGGGAGTAAATGTAAAAATGCATTTCCTCAAAGAAGATGAAAGAAGTGAAACAGTAAAAGATATGCTTGAAAGTAAAGCAGTACTCATGGGAGTTCCAACATTATTCAACAAAGTATTCCCAAGTATAGCAGATGTATTATTATACACTGATGAATTACAGTTTGCAAGAACTGGAATCAAAAGACTAGGAGCAACATTCGGTTCATACGGATGGGGTGGAAACGGACCTGCATGGTTAAATGATAAAATGGCAGCAGCAGGATTTGAAATGGTTGACAATCTAGAAATCAACTATGTACCTACTGATGAAGAACTAGAAAAATGCTTCGATTTAGGAGTAAAAATTGCAGAAGAAATGAAAAAGATGTAAATATAACATATTTATATCCCCCTCACCTTCTTATAATAAATAAAACTATTTTATACACAAATAATTTGTTTAAAAAATTAGAATTAATTTTATAATTACAAAATAAGTATTAATCTGATAATTATATTTTATTTAATAAAAATAAGATGATTTTAAAAAAAAAAGAGTAAAAAGAAATTAATCTGCATCGTTTTCTAAAGTTTCTCTTTGTTTTTCTTTAATGATTTCATCAATCATTGTATCAATAGTAGTAGTTACCTCAATATTCTCGATAACTGGAGTGTTATGTTTATGAGCTTCTCCAACAATGTAATCATGTGTCTTTCTTATAGCTGAGAAGTTTTTAAGATATCTTTTTAATGGTCTGCGTGCCCATAATTGACGACACCTTGAATAAAATCTACTTTTATGTACTTCTTCATCAGATAATGATAAGACAAATAGATATACATTAGGTTTACTTAGTAATTCCTCGTTAACAAATCCTGGAACTATATGAACTCCTTCAATAACTATACTAATACCTTCCTTTAGAGCACGTTCTATTACACCAGTTAATCCTACATTTACAGTAGTAACATGATCCTTAAATCCGATTAAAGTTCTATCAAACTCTGGAGGTGCAGGTGTTGTAAGTGCATCTGCAGCTGTGTAACTTGATTCAAATAATGTTGGACATAATTCTTTAGAAACGATTTTTCTCATTACTTCCCTTACCATATCAGTACTTAACATGTTTTTAATTCCAAGTCTGTTTGCTAATTCAAAAGAAATAGATGATGTTCCTATTCCTGATGCTCCTCCTATCAATATTATTAACGGATCCTCAGACCTTCTGATTTCCTTCCATGTTAAGTATTTCTTTGCTAATAACGGATCTTCCTTTTCTAATCTTTCTTTTACTTTTTGAATTAAATCTGTTAATGAAATTACAGTAGTACCGTCTTCTTTGATTGATTCTTCTATTTCTGCTGCTATTTTGTATGCTCTTTCCGGGTCTACTTCTGAACGTGTCAATGATTTAGAGAGTATTCCTTTTGAAAATGGTTCTCGATATTTTTTTCCACCAATTTCACCTTCAACTAATAACATTCTTCACCGCCTTAGCTATTTTTTAATTAATAAATATCAATATTATATTTGATTATTATTTAATTTAAAGGTTATTATTTAGTTTATTAAAAATAACGGTTTAATGAAAATTTTTTATTGAATATAAAACAAGATAGAACGTAATAATATAAAATATGTAAAAATATTAGAACAAGTAATAATTATTAGTTAAAATAAGCTTATAAAAAAAATAAGAGTAATAGAATTTAAATTCTCATTACATCTATTCTACTTTTTCAAACATGTCTTTTGATGCACCGCATAAAGGACATTTCCAGTCATCTGGTAAATCCTCAAATAATGTTCCTGCATCAATTCCGTGGGCAGCATCTCCTTTTTCTGAGTCGTATACCCATCCACATAACATACATTTATATTGTACCATATTTTATCCTCCTACATATTATTATACTAATAGGTTTTATTCTCTTTATTTATATAGTTAAAGTTTTTATTTTTACCTTAATAATATTTTTAACAGTCTATGTATTTTAAACGAATATTCTTATTGTATATCTACAAAGATATTATATGCTAATTCCTTGTCTATGTTAACTTCTTTTGATTCAACTAATACATTAACAGGTCCATTTAAAGGTGTTGAATTCAACAAGGTGATTTCTGTCTCTAATGTAATGCCTAAATCTAATAATTTTTGTAATTTATCTTTGTCTCCTCTGATAAATTTTACTTTGCCCCTTTGATTCGGCATCATGTTTCCCACAGCTATTAGATTTTCTATTCTTTTTGGTATTTCTGAGATATCAGATATCTGTGAACATTCATAACATGTTGAAACGTTAAGGTTACATACTGGAATTACATTATGATCATCTGGGCACTGGTCTGGATAGTTGAGTAATTGACAGATTTTTCTTTCTGCCTCATCGGATAATGAATGTTCCATTGCACATGCCTGTTCATGTAAATCTTCTATATTAATTCCCAATATCTCATAGAGGAATGTTTCTAATAATCTGTGTTTACGTACAATGCTTCTTGCAATTTTATATCCTTTATCAGTAAGTTTAACTCCTTTATATTGGTAGTAGTTAACATAGCCCTCTTCTTCTAATTTTTTAAGCATCTGTGTTACACTACCTGGAGCTATGTCTAAATCTTTAGATATCTCCGTGGTTTTAGCCATGTTATCTTTAAGACTTTTTTTGTAGATTGTTTCAAGATATTCTTCTACATTTTCACTTATTTGTTTTCCATGCATTTTTTAACACATTCCACAAGATATATACTTAATTTATTATTGATATTCTACATCATTTTATTTGAATTTCTATATTACTATATTAAACAAATTCTATTATATATTTTTTAACTAATAATAGAAGTGAATATTATTCTATAGTAAAGATATACTGAACTAGAAGTTATTCATAGAACTGCTTTCTTAGTTCTCTTCTAAGTAATTTCCAACCATTTACTCTTGGCAATGTATCTGTTGAGTATATTTTACGAGGTATTTTATATCTTGCAAGGTTTTTTCTTGCAAATTCTAGTAATCCGCTGACATCTTCCTCGTCTTTCCATATTACTGCTGCTACTGGTATTTCTCCTCTATGCTCATGAGGTATGCTGAATACTGCTATTTCATCTATTTTATCATATTGAAGCAATACTTCTTCTACTTCTGTTGGATATATCTTCCATCCTGACATGATTATCATATCTTTTTTACGGTCTGTGATAAATAATCTGTTATCATCATCAATATATCCGATATCACCACTTAAGAACCATCCATTTTCTAGGAATGTTTTCTTGTTTGCCTCTGGTTTATTCCAGTACCCTAGTGCTACTGATGGTCCACGTAATGCAATTTCTCCTGGCTTATTTCTTTCCATTTCAATTTCTGGGTCATCTGTATCCACAATTTTTATTTCACTAAAGCATACTGGATGACCTACACTTTCAAATCTATCAGCAGATGCATAGTCTTCTGGTCTTATTACTGTTCCTGTACCTATTACTATTGTTTCTGATGAACCGTAAGCATTTAGTACTGGTATTCCGTATTTTTTATAGAATTTCTTCCATATTTCCTTATGTAGTGGTCCTCCACCTGATATTATGCTTTTTACTGTGTATAATTTATTTCCTACCAGTTCCGGGTTAGATACTATGGAATGTATTACTGGTGGCATTCCTGTTGCATGTGTTACTTGATTTTTGAATATTATGTCAAGATATTCCTCGAATGTATACTTGTTTTTGGTTATGCATAGTGCTGCTGCTCTTAGTGCTGATATTGCCCATGATATTCCTACGTGTGCCATTGGATATATACAGAACATGACACTGTTATGGTCCATTTTCAGTACATCACATTCATTTTGTATTGCACTAAACCAGTTACCATGTGTTAGCATTGCACCTTTTGGTTTACCTGTTGTTCCACTAGTATATTGTAGTTGACATACATCATCCCAGCTTGTATTACATGCTTCCAGTATTGGTGCATCCTTATATTCATTCATGTTAGGCATTATATAGGAATCCACTGATAATTCATCCATTTCTTGGTCGGTTATTATTAGTTTTGCATCAGAGTCATCAATGAAGTATTGTAGTTCAGGAACTGTGTATATTCTATTAGTTGGTACTGCAACAGCACCTATACGCCATAGTGCAAGAAAAGAAAATAGGTATTCTGGACTGTTATCTAGATATATTAATACTCTATCTCCCCTTTCTATTCCTAAATCTATTAATCTTCTTCCTATTTCTGATATGATTCCTAGTATATCTCTTGAATTATATCTCATTTCTTCATCTATATTATAATATACTGGTTTGTCTAATCTACATGCATTAGCATCTAAAAAAGTCGTTATATTTATCATAAAAATAAGTTCCTTCCATTTATAATCTATTATTATATATCTAATTAATTTATATTAAGTTATACACATAATTATATTATAATAAATTATTTCTAAAAATTAATATCTTTCTAACTATAGACTACAATGATAACATGAATGTAACAACAAGAATAATAAAGAATTCAGGCTTACTGATACTAGCTAGTATAATTAATAACTTAATGACCTTCATTCTAACACTATTTACAGCTAGATATCTTGGAACCTATGACTATGGTATTATATCATCAGCAACATCACTTGTTGGTGTTTTTGGTATATTTTGTGACCTTGGACTTGCAACATATGCTATACGAGAAGTTTCACGAGATAAACAGCGTACTAGCGTATACTTTGGTACGGTGTTCTTCTTAAGAGTAGTATTTTCACTGATAACACTAGGTATATATACAATATTCATATTGATGAGCCACTTTAATCCAGTGGAAACTGATGTAATGCTATTATTTGGTTTATACATGGTATTTAACTCATTAACACTATGTTTATACTCATTATTCCAGAGTAATGAGAAGATGGAATACCAGACAATTGGTAACGTAATTTATAGTGTATCAGTACTACTAATAATACTACTTCTAATATACATCCATGGAGATGTGAAAGTAGTAGCATCAGGATACCCTATAGCAATAGTATTATCATTTTCATACTCACTATACATCACATATAAACACTACCCTAAACTTAGCATATCATTCAATAAATCATTCATCAAAGAATTATTTGTCAAAGGAATACCATTTGGTATAACATCAGTATTCACATCAATATACTTCTGGATAGCTTTAATCCTGTTAACCTTTCTATCAGGAAGCTATGCAGTGGGATTATTCAGCTCATCACAGAAATTACTGCTTGTATTCTCAGCTATATTCACATTAATATCAAATGCAATCTTCCCAGTAATGAGTGATTTATACATAAAAAACAGGGACGAACTAGCAAATGTATATCATAAACTAATGAAATATATGCTAATGCTAGGATTACCAATAGCAATAGGATCAGCAATATACTCAAAGGACATTATATACATAATCTATGGTAGTGAGTATGTGGTAGGGGCTAATGCTTTAACAATACTAATATGGGCTGGTGTTTTCATGTTCCTAAGCAGCACCTGTTCAACATTACTGGGAGCAATTAATAAGCAATTCACTGCTACAAAAATAGCTGCTATAGGTGCAATGTTCAGTGTAGTTCTAAATACGTTCATGATAATGAAATTCTCTTATATTGGTGCTAGTATATCAACAGTATGCACAGAATTTGTGATATTATTATTAATGCTATTAACACTTAGAAGAACAGAGTACAGCATATCTCCACGTAAATCAGTTAAACCTGTGATACAAATAGTACTTGCTAATATTATTATGACAATAGCTATTGTTTATCCTCATTTAACTTTCCTGGTAGCTGTTCCTGTAGCTGCTATGGTATATGTTGTGGCTCTTCTAATTACTGGTGGAATTAATAGAGAGGATCGTGAGATAGTCCTGGATTTTATTGATAAATTCAGAAATAGAAATAGATGAAAAAAAATAATATTGTTAGATAAAGATAGGATTTATATTCTTTACCTAATTTTCCGTTTTTCTACATTAAAGTGTAGTTTTTTTTATAATACTTTTTTTAGGATATTCAAATACGTTAATATTACTTTTTGTTAGGTGATAAATTAGGATAATTTAATTTATGAGCTTTTATTTAGTCATATTGTTAAATCATTACCTTATGTAATGAAAATAGTGGGAGTAGAGGTTGGGGGTTAGTATAATAAAATTGGTGATATAATACTTGCATATAATTAAATTCTATTCATAGTAGAGTTTTGATAACCAGTCAACACTAAGGTATCTTTCACCAGTATCTGCAAGTATTGCAACTATTGTTTTTCCTTTGTTTTCTGGTCTTTTAGCTACTTCTAATGCAGCGTGTACTGCTGCTCCTGATGATATACCTGCAAGTATACCTTCTTTTTGTGCTAATGCTATTGTACCGTTACCAGCATCTTCATCGGTTACTGTTATAATTTCATCAATTACGTCAAGATCTGTTGTTTCTGCTACAAATCCTGGGCTGATTCCCTGTATTTTATGTGAGCCTTTTTCTCCTCCACTGAGTACGGGGGATGATGCTGCTTCTACTGCTATTGCTTTGAAGTCTGGGTTTTCTTTTTTGATTGCTCTTGCAATACCTGTTACTGTTCCACCAGTTCCTACTGCTGATATTAGTATATCTACATTTCCGTCTGTGTCTTTTAGTATTTCTTGTCCTGTTAGTTTTTCGTGGATTTCTGGGTTTGCCTGGTTTTCGAATTGTTGTAGGATAATTGAGTTATCTATTTCATTGTTTAATCTTTCTGCTTCTTTGATTGCTCCTGGTATTCCGTCTGCTGCTGGTGTTAGTACTAGATCTGCTCCGAAGATTTTAACGAGTTTTCTTCTTTCTATGGAGAATGATTCAGGTAATACTATTTTTAGTTTGTATCCTTTTGCTGCTGCTGCAAATGCGAGTGCTACTCCTGTGTTACCACTTGTTGGTTCGATTATTGTTGTATCTTTGTTTATTTTTCCTTTTTTCTCTGCATCTTCTATTAATGCTACTGCTACTCTGTCTTTTACACTGCTTACAGGGTTGAAGGATTCTACTTTTACTAGTACTTCTGCATCTATTCCTTCTGTTAATTTGTTTAATCTTACTAATGGTGTGTTTCCTATTGTTTCTGTTATATCATTTGCAATAGGCTTTTTGAGTATTTTTATATTTTCTATTGCCATGTTTTCACTTCCGTTTTTTATTTTTTCTTTTAGTATATTATTATTTTTATTTTGATTATTTTAAATTAATTTGTTTTTTGTGTTATTTTGCTAATAACAAATAATTAACAGTGTTAATTTTAATTTATTAATATATCGTATTCATATAATAGTTATGATTTAAGACTATATAAATATAACTATTGTTATATTTTTCATTATAAAAAAATAATTAAATTCATAATTAGAAAATAATACTTATAATTAAATTTAAAATACAAACTATATAAAATTAACGTTGTTAATTAATTAATTATTCAATAAAAAAGAAAGAATATTTTATAACAATGTGAACATAGTATATAATAGAATCACAACAAATTACTAATAATAAAAAAATCAAATTTCTATATAATAAAGAGGAGCAAAAAATGTTTGATACCATCAAAGAAGATATACAAACCGTATTCTCGAATGATCCTGCTGCCAAAAGCACAATAGAAGTCATACTATGTTATCCAGGATTACACGCACTATGGCTACACAAAATAGCCCACTGGTTCTGGATAAGAGATCACCGCCTAATGGGAAGGTTTATATCACATATAAATAGATTTCTAACCGGAATAGAAATACATCCCGGAGCAACAATAGGCAGAAGATTCTTCATAGACCACGGAATGGGAGTAGTAATAGGAGAAACCACAATAGTAGGAGACGACGTACTACTATACAAAGGAGTAGTACTTGGAGGAACAAGCTTAGAAGATAAAAAAAGACATCCAACAATAGGAAACAACGTAGTAGTTGGAACAAATGCAATAGTTCTAGGAGACATAGAAATAGGAGACAACTGTAAAATAGGAGCAGGATCAGTAGTAACAAAACCAGCACCACCAGGATCAACCATAGTAGGAATACCAGGAAAAACACTAGACTCCATCAAAAAACAAAACAAAAAAACACACGACCTAGAACACGGAAAAATACCAGACCCAATAACAGAAATACTAAACTCAATAATACAAAGACAAGAAGACCTAGAAGAAATAGTATACCATGAAAACCGTTCAGCAGAAGATAGAAAAATAATGTACAGAGAACTAAAGGATTTAGCTGACAATACTGATGTCTGTGAAGAATTACATAAAAAACAAGAAAAAAAAGAAGAAAAATAACAAAGTATATCCCCCCCCCTCATTTAACTCCTCACCTAATCTTTTTCTATTTAAAATACACATTAACACTATCATACCCATTAGATGAATTAATCCATTTAACCTCCGTATTATAATACCAGCGTTTATTAAGATAAGAATAATAATAACTAGGATTATTATTAAAACTAACCTTACAAGGAACCTGAACCCTCACCTCTTTTGTAGAATTATCTGACAGTAACACATACGTGTAAATATAATGCTTATTACTAATAGATTTATAATAAACTCTGGATTTTATAGGACAATCCACACTAATAGTACGCATACTACCATAATCTGATGAATAAACCATATTGACAGTACCAGCTATATTAACCAGCATATTCTTAGCCTTAACACTGCTAGCCACATCATTGACATTATTAATTTCATCACTAACAAGAGGAACTGATATTGTTGAAAGAATAATAAGCACAATAAAGAATATTAACATATACTCCATGGCAACCTGACCTCTTCTATCCAATTAGATCAACTCCATCAATTTTATTATAAGAATACCTGTATTTCCAAACACTAATGTCAGAATCAATCCTGATAATATAAATGGAGCAAAAGGTAAAGCTCTCTTAATAGGAATCTTATCAATCATATTACCCTTACTAAGCGTAGTTAACAGCACTATATCCTCATTATTTAATCCAGCGGCATTATTAGAAATTATCCTATTACCACCAGGTTTATTAAATAAGTTTCCTAAATTATTTCTCAATGAGTAACTAGAAAAATAATATTTACCATTACTAGAATATAAGGGATTTGATAAAATCATTCCCTCCTCTAATTCATTTACATCATAGTAATCAGTGAATACTTCACTAACTATACCAGTACTTATCAGATTTTTAAAGATTAAAATAAATTCCAGGATAATAAATTCTATTATATAATATATTAACTGGCCAGTATACACCTGCTGTGAAATTACAGGTATGGATGTTAAGATGATAAAATTTCTGTTATCACCTATTATCTTTTCAACTAATAATGTGAATAATAGCATGAACACTATTTTTATTATAGGATTATCTATATTTAATAGTGAAAAAATCCAATACCCAATGATTAATAGATTTAAACTCTTTAAACACTCACTTATTTTAATAGTATCAGTTAACTTTTTAATTAAATAAGGCTTTTTATTAATAATAGTATAGTTAATTATACAGGTTAATAGTGGCACTACTGAAAATATACTATTAACAATAACCCATAACGTAGGTATACTAAAGCCACTAGAAACCAAAGGTAACCTAATATTAAACAAGAAACACCCTGGAATAATATCCATAAAATCAGGTATTAAAAGTGTAGATATTGCAGTGAATAACTTGACATCACCACCAGCCCACACACCTAAAATCCACAGGATATAAGAAAATATGAAAACTAATACTACAGACAAGTAATAAAATAAGTTAAAACTACCAGTCAATAGATAATAACAAGTAACCAGCACTAATCCTACAATGATTGCTGATACTGTCAACTTATTAGGTATTAAACCATATTTAACATCGGTATATGTTGCAAGTATACAACAGATTACTAAAATTGTTATTCCAAAAAATTTTATTAAATTTAATATATCCATAACTTACTTCTAAAAAAAATATTAAAAAAAGGGAAGAGATAAATTATATTTTATTCTGCTTTTTATCCTTAGCAGCTTTAATGAATGACTTGAATAATGGATGTGGTTTATTAGGTCTGGATTTAAATTCTGGATGGAATTGACATCCGAGGAACCATGGATGATCCTTCAACTCTATCATTTCCACTAAGAAGTCATCAGGGGAAGTACCGGATATTACAGCACCAGCTTTCTCAAGTAAATCCCTGTACTCATTATTTACTTCATACCTATGCCTATGTCTTTCTGATATATTAGTATCCTTATATGCATCATATGCAAGAGTTCCCTCTTTAATAGTACATGGATATGCACCAAGTCTCATAGTACCACCCATATTCTTAATCTTCTTCTGTTCTTCCATCATATCAATAACAGGACATGTGGAATTTTCATCAAACTCTGTACTATTAGCATCAGGATAACCATTAAGCTGTGCAAGAGCTATTGTCATAGCATGTAAACCTAGACAGATACCAAATATCGGAACATTATTCCTAATAGCATACTTAACCGTTTCAATCTTACCATTAATACCTCTTTCACCAAAACCACCAGGTATAAGTAATCCATCATATTCATCAAGAATATCAAGGTTAAAGTCATTATCAGCTTTTATCCAGTCAATATCAACTTTAACTTTATTAGATGCACCTGCATGTTTTAATGACTCACGTATACTAATATATGCATCCTCTAATTCAATATATTTACCTACAACTCCAATTTTAACCTTTGGAGTTTCAATTTTCAAGTCCTCTACAATCTGACTCCACTCATAGAGATCCGCTTTTTCTGCCGGTGCATCAATATTCAATCTGTTTAACACATAACTACCCACATTAGCAGAGTACATTATTAATGGTACTTCATAGATTGAATGAGCATCAGGAGTGTTTATCACTGCTTCTATTGGCACATCACAGAAATGTGCAATTTTTTCTTTAATATTCTGGTCTAATGCTAACTCTGACCTACATACAATCATATCAGGATTTATTCCCAGACCTCTAAGCTCCTTAGTACTATGCTGTGTTGGTTTTGTCTTAAATTCCTTTGCAGCCTTCAAGTATGGCACATATGTTACGTGTACGAACATACAATTATCATGACCTTCCTCATTCTTAAGCTGTCTTACAGCTTCAATGAAAGGCTGACTCTCAATATCACCAACAGTTCCACCAACTTCAACCATGACAACCTCAGCCTTAGTTTTTTTGGCAACATTCCTAATCATCAATTTAATCTCATCAGTAATATGAGGAATTATCTGAACACAGGACCCAAGATATTCACCTTTTCGTTCCTTCTCAATAACAGATGAATAAACTTTACCAGTTGTAATATTAGCCTTTCCAGATAGTTTTACATCAAGAAATCTTTCATAATGACCAAGATCAAGATCACACTCCATACCATCATCAGTTACATATACTTCGCCATGCTGATACGGATTTAAAGTACCAGAATCCCAATTGAGGTATGGATCGATTTTAATTGCTGTTACATTAACTCCATAAGACCTTAAAATTCTACCAATGGATGCAGATGTAATTCCCTTTCCAATAGAACTAACCACACCACCAGTTACTACTATATACTTTGACAAAATTATCAACTCTTCCCTAAATGTTATAATATTATCAATATAATTATTATTTTAATAAACAATACAATAATAATTATACTAAAACTATGTTCAATATTTAATATAAATATTTGTAAAAAATTAAATTATTTAATATTAATTAAATATTTCTCTCAACTTATATTTACTATTTTAGAAAAAAAGTATTCATAAACTAAAAATTTGACCTTAATATATAATAAACACATGGAATAAATAAAGATAATCTAAAAAATTAATTAATAAACTGGACTAATACATGAACGTCAAATCATTATTAAAATACATAAAATTTAAATCTAAAATAATAATTTTCTAAAAATAATATATAAAATAAATATAATCCTGTAAAAAAAATAAAAGAAAACTCTTTGAAAATCACATTATATATAAATCATATAATAGAGTAATAGATTATCTTTAAAATACTGTTTTCCATTAAGTATATTAAATAATATGATTTTGTAGAGACAAAACTATTTTGGACTAAACATCCATATAAATAAAGGTATTAATTGCCAGAGAATACTGATATGACTAAAAGTTGAATATCCTTCTGGAGATCGAATATCATGTTTAAATAATCTATTGAGTTTATCCGTAAATATCATCAATGTAATATTAATAAAATCAAATAATATTAGTAACAACAATTCAATAACTTGAGGTCTATGTATAAAATTAAATAACTGAATTGCTAAAAGTAAAGCAGTTACACTCCACATACCAGATGGTTCATAGATTAATTGATAATAACCAATACGTCGGATATTCTTCCAACCAGGAAGACCTGCAATACCAAAATCTACAGGAATATCATATAGAGATTCATCACTGAAAATATGTGGTCTAAAATAAACACCCAATCCCAGGTATAATATGCCTAATCCATAAGTCATTAAACTTACAAATTCCCAAGCAATAGACATTAAAGGAATAACACATACTGTACAAATAATACCCATATGAATTGTAAAACTAACACTCTTCTGAGTTTTAAGTTTTATACCACAATGATTATATACTAATAATCTGAATTTATCTATAATACCTACTTTTTCAGCGATACGTACCAGAAGTACATAACTGATTAAAATAATGATCCAAGAAAGAATAATATTCATATTTTCACCCACTATAAATAAAAGTTTAATCTTTTTTTTAACTATAAATCTATTTAATTTTAAATAAATCTCTAAATTTCATAAATACATATTATATTAAAAAAAATAAAAAAAATAAAGTATTATTTTTATGTAATACATATTATAATAGGTAGAAATTGCAATAATATTGCAAAATACCTATATATCGGATAACCTTTTGATGATCTAAAATCAATATTAATATGGTTATTAATTTTATCAACAAAAATTAATAAAGTAATATTGAAAAATTCAAATATAGTTAATATAAATACTTTTATAACATGAGGATACACGTTCATATATAATGTTAGTTGAACAGCCATACAAAATGCATTAATAACAACAGCAATTATTACACGTACTGAAATTAAATCCAAGTAACTAAAATATCTATTATATTGTATTCCTGTAGAGTCTTTAAGAACTTCTCCTGGTTCAGTATATACCGATTCTTCACTGAAAACATGTGGTCTAAAATATAGACCCAAACCAAGATATAATAAACATAAACCAAAAGACATTAAGCCCACAAATTCCCAAGCAACAAAGGTTAATGGAATAACAAATAAGATAGAAACAATACCCACATGAATTATAATATTAACACCATGCTGAGTCTTAAGTTTAATATTAAAATGATTATAAACATATCTTCTAAAATTATCCGTCAAACCTAGATTTTTATTAATCAGTATAAGAGTAATATAAATAATAAGAATAATACCCCAAGAAAAAAAAATATTCATAATTTTTCACCATCCACTATAAAGTTCTAGTTTCTGAAGATCTAAAATAGAAAATTTTTGTTAAAGTTTTCTTAGATTCATCTGTCATAATCCATGGCTTAATAGCTTTTATCAGATTATCATTTAAATCATCATATCTTGTTGGAAGATTAGATAATATAATATCCACACCTATTTCTTCATCTGTTTTTCCAGTTGTTGGTTTTAAAAATGTTTCACTAATATAGGTTACCGAAGCATGGAATAATATTTCATCATATTCACCTAATTTAAATACATAATCATTAAAAACATCCAATACCAAACATATCCATTCTACTCATATTATATTCCTGTACAATACATTATTTCCCATCAGCATCCCAATATTAATTCATTCATATAAAACACTCTTATGATAGTTACTAATCTGGTCTATAATTTCAGTTCCATTTTCTGTGGGGTGCTGGTTTGTTATTTTTTCTATAGTATTTGCAAAGGTGTCATCTCGGTCAGAAATTCTAATCATTTATAGAATGTTTGGTATATTACATTGTTTTTGTATGTTGAATTTTTATTTTTTTTCATCATATTGATTTATAATAAAAATTATTGGTTTAAATTGAATAAACCTAATACTATATCACTACTCAAAAGTATATAAAATTATCATTATTAATTATTATAATTTATTTGAAAATATAGCATTACAAAACCATTTATAATAATTAGTATGGATTAAATACGTAATATCAATTAAAAATATTAAATATATTTAATTTTATTAGTAATATCTCTCATATAACGATAAATCATACATCAATTAATGAAATAATAACCAAATGGTAAACAACTACTTAAAAATAACTAATAGAAAAATATTCTAATAGTATACCTCCTAACAGATAATACTATTGATTAATTATTATTTTTTAGAGAATAGGGGAAAAATATTAATTAAATGAAGATTTTCAAGATAAATATAGTATGTCGTACTTTTATTTCATCGTTTATTATACTTATTGAATTATATCATATTTTAAAAAGATTTGGTAAAATCAATATTAATAACTTTAAGTTAGAGTTTTCACGTGATATTATTAACTTTTTTTAAATTAGCTGAATCCGTTATGAATTGATATATTATTGTATAAAAGTTAGGTGATTTTGGTAATGTCTCTAATTGTTATTTCAGATTATATCCAAAAAAATAAATAAAAAATACAAGTAATATATAATCATGCTTAAAATCCCTTGGTGGAGGCATTAATATTACAGATAATAATATAGAAAATAATGAAACTCAACTTTTAATAAATGAAAATAATAAGATTATTTTGAAAAATCTCAGTAATGCTGGTTTACGTGTATTGATTATGTGGTTTTTATCTAAAGAGAAATTACATGGATATGTATTGATAAAGAAAATTAATCAGTTCTTTAAGCCTCAAATTGATCATAATTTGATGACACCTATAAGAGCTAGTAAAATGTATCCTGTATTAAAACGTATGGAAGAGGATGGTTTAATTATTAGTTCTGAGGGTATGCATAATAATAAAAAGGTTAAGGAATATGAGATAACACCACAGGGTTATGAAGTATATCATACAATTAGGTTACAATTAAAAGAATTTATAGAATCAGATATGTGGTTTGAGTTTTTATTAGATTTATTAGTAACAGAATAGGGGTTATATCAATTAATTAGAGTTTTCATATAAACAGTTATATAAAAAAAGATGTAGTGTAAAAAAAAATAATAGTTGAATTAATAACTTTTTTTATTCTTTACTAATTTTAATCATTTCACTTAGTAGTGTGTGTCCAACGATTGTACCATATTTTCCTTTTGACATATCTTCAGAGAATACTTCTGTTGCATCTGGTTCTTTTATGCTGGTACTGTAGATTGCAAATGGTACTGGAGTCATAGTATGTGTTTTTACATTAATTGGTGTTGGATGATCAGGTAATACTGCTATTGTGTATTCTTCATCTATATTTGGTAATTCTTTTAATAGTTTTTCAAGAATTATACTGTCAATGTTTTCTATAGCTCTTATTTTTTCAGGTAAGTTACCTTCATGACCTGCTTCATCAGGTGCTTCAATGTGTATGAATTGTACATCATGTGTTTTAAGAGATTCTAGTGCATAATCAACCTTGTTCTGGTAGTTTGTATCAAAGTATGCTGTTGCTCCAGGTACTTCTATTACATCTAATCCTATGTATGTACTTATACCTTTTAGTAGGTCTACTCCTGTTATTGTTGCTCCTTTTAATCCGTATTTTTCTTGGAAGTTGCCTATAACTGGTTTGGATCCTTGTCCCCATAACCATATCATATTAGCAGGTAATTTTCCTTCTTCTATTCTTTTCTTGTTTACAGGATGGTTTTCCAGTACTTCTATTGAATCTTCCATTAGTTTGTTGATTATTCTTGATTTCTCGTTATCTGGTTTTAGGTTGTTGTCAGATGTTTGTTGTCCTACAACATCATGTGGTGGTGTTGATGTTAAATCTTCCATTTCTATGTCATTGATTACGAAGAGGTTTCTGTAGCTTACTCCTGTGTAGAATTTTCCTATGTCTCCGAATTTTTCATTTAATGTTTTTATTAGTTCATCTGCCTCTTCTGTTGTTATGTGATCTGCTGTGAAGTCGTTTATTGCTCCATCTTTAATGTTGATGAAGTTTAGTCTGAATGCTACGTCATCATCGTTTAGTTCAACTCCTACACTTGGTGCTTCGAGTGGTCCTCTTCCTTTTAGCATTGATGGGTCAAATCCCATTATTGACGTGTTTGCCACATCGGATCCTGGTGTTTTTCCATCTGGTACATTTTTCGTTAATCCTGTGTATCCATTCTTTGCTATGAAGTCCATGTTTGGTGTGTTTGCATGTACTACGGGTGTTTCTCCGTTGATTTCTTTTATTGGTTCGTCTGCCATTCCGTCAGCTATTACTATTACGTATTTCATAGAATCACTTAATTTTTTATTTTTTTCTTATTTTATTATATTTAATTAGATATTTTTAATTCTTTTCATAATTTTTAGGTTAACCTTAAATTTTTGTGTTGTGTACATGATTACACATGCATCTTTCCGTACTATATGGCTGTCCGGAGATATCCCAGTCAATCATGTCATAATTTTTAAACACATCCTTGACAACATCCCTGATTTCCATCATTGCAAGACCAAAATAATTATGACCCCTGTATTTACCATCATCTTCTATAATACCAAATTCAAGGTTATCACTCTTAAATAAGATAGGATGATCACCAGTTTTAATTAATTCCTTAGTAAAATTAATATCCGCTATAATCTTATAATATAATGCATTAAGATAAACTGTATACTTTAATTCATCCCATACAACTGATGGTTTATCATCGAAATCATCTTTTGATAATTCAATAATCTCCTTAACAGAGGAATAGGTACCAGTGCCTATATGAATATGGTAGGAAGTATCCTTATATATTGTATCATACATGAAAATATTTTCACCATCAGTATTAACATCTAAATCATATTTAGGCTTACCATCTTCACTCCATAACTTAATGAATAATGGCTTGGATTTACTTGTAAGATACCTAACTGTATCATCATCTAATGATTCTGACGGACTTATCTCAGATGCGAATGTTGGAGCTACTGGGAATAACTTTTCATATTCTGTCCTGTTTTCCACTTGTTTATTACATTTAACAAGGTACTCTGCACCTGTGCCTGTCTTCCAGAAGCTGGAGTTTTTGGGGGTTGTCGGATATTTTATCCATGGAGGTGCTATATATTTTCTATTATCTTGCATAAGTTAATCAATTCCTTTTAAATCTTTTATTGTATCTGTATTTATTACGAGAGATTTATTTTAAATTCTTTTAAATTCCCGAGAAAAAGTAGTGAAAATTAGTTTTTAGTATATGATATAATAAAAAAATGTAGAAGCAGAATATAATACATTTAATTTGTATTATATTTTCCTATACTAATTATATCACTTAGTAATGCTGAAGCAGTTTCAATACTACCAGCACCAACACCTACAACTGTAACATCCTCTGATAAATCAGTTTTAAGTGTTATTACATTTAATGTACCATTTACTGCAAATGGTGAACCTTCTTTTACTAACATTGGAGCAACAGTTAATTTACCATCATTTGCTTCTGCTACTAATTTAATTAAATATCCATCTTTAAGAGCAAGTTTAACTGCATTTGATGAAATATCTGAAATTCCATGTAGTGATACATCATCTAGTGTTACATCCCATCCCATTAAAGAGTTTGCTATGATAACAATTTTACATGCAGCATCCAATCCTTCTACATCCTGGTACGGATTTGTCTCTGCAATACCTAGCTCCTGTGCCTCTTTAAGTGTTGGCTCATATTCTGTTCCTTCATTTGCCATACGTGATAGTATGTAATTAGTTGTACCATTTAATATACCTTGTACTGAATGAATTTTGTTACCTGCTAATGATTCTCTTGCTAGGTTAATAACAGGCATTGTTCCACCAACAGATGCTTCAAATCTGAATTTGATATTATTTTCACGTGCTGTGTCAATTAATGTTTTGAAATTTAATGCTAATGGACCTTTGTTTGATGTTACAACATCCTTCTTATCATTCATAGCTTTAAGTATATGTGATTGAGTTGGTTCTCCATCTTCAATATTTGTAGGAGTTACTTCTACCAGACAATCATATTCCGCTTTGTCTAATACTGCAATACCATCAATATCACTTACACCATAATCAGGGTAATCTTTTATTTTTCCAGTTTCTTCTTTAGTATCCAAAGCTAGTTGTGGATCTAATCCATCAGGATTTATTGCAGCTCCTGATCTGTCAGATATAGCAGTAATCACTAAATCTAGATTATATCTTTCAATTAATTCATCATGCTTCATCTGTACTACTTTTGCTAGTCCCTGTCCAACAGCTCCAAAACCAAGAATACATAATCTCATTTTATTTGAACTCATCAAACTAACTCCCCTAGATTTCCTTAATTAATACTAAATCGTCTTCATCTGCAATTTCTTGTATTTGACGAATAGCTTCTAAGCGTTTATTATTCCTAGTTTCAATAACTACTTTACATACAGATTCTTTAAGGTCATTACCTATGTTAAGATCGACGCTAGATATTTTAATGTTTTTTAGTTGGTCAATTTTATGCACTGTATCCATCATGTTATTTGTTGAAATATTTCCTAATAGTAGGAATGTCTGTGTTTCCTTCTGTAATACACCATCTATCTCCACTATATCTATATTTTCTGCACGGATTACTTCAAGACCTCTTTTTAGTATATCACGTGATCCTTCTATTGTGAAGTGTACTGGTATTTTACCATCAACTGTTCTATTATCATGTTCATGTATAATAGTGGATACATTAGCACCTAACCCTGATAATGGTCGTAAAATATTAACTAATTGCCCAGGAGTATCTGGTAATTCTATTAATAATTTTAGTCTCATTTTGTCCATTTCCCCTTTTCGGCTATTACACTGCCCTGTTTATCAACGTGAGCGTTACGTAAGATTTTTTCAGGATTTTTTTCTACTTTTTCATCTTCTCGTGTTCTGTTTAGATTATCTACCATGTATTGTGTTTCTTCTAAATCTGGTATTTGATCTAATACATCTGAGAACTTTTTCAATATATTTTCTGCTTCTTTTTCTATTTCCATACATAATGCTCCTTTGTATTTTTTTAGTGTTATTATTAATATACGCTATTGTTATTTATTATATTTATTTTAATTTAAATAGATTTATATAATATAGCTTCTATTTTATTTAATTATACTCTTGTAGGGTTCTTTTTTAATAATTTTTTTTCTGATTATTTTATCAATTCCTGTACCATATTGTGCCGCCTTTTTAGGCCTGTATGCTATCTGTTCTGGTACACCGATTTCATATGCTGCATCTCTGAGTATATGTTTTCGCATGTTATCCTCTGCTGAATCTAAGAGGTACTTTACTGGCATGTGTAGTGCTGTGTTTATCACCTTCTTGTCAAGAAATGGTACTCTTAGTTCTACTGAGTTACTCATTGTTGCCTTATCATCTCTTTCTAAGTTAACATCATAGATATTGTTAAGGTCATGTTCTAGTTCTTTGATTAGTTCGTCTTGCTGGCTGTATTTTTTCTTGTATCTATTGTATCCGGCAAATAATTCATCTGCTCCTTGTCCTGATAATATGACTTTATGATTATTTTCATGTGCTAGCTGTGATGTTAACTTAATTGTCATGCCAACACCTATTTTCATAAGATTTTTATCTTCAATTGTATCTATTGTAGGACAGAATTCATCTAACACCACGTCCTTATCAATTATCCTGGTTACTATAGGTAAATCTATATCGGATGCTGTTTTTCTTGCTACTTTTAAGTCCTGACTATTTTCAGTGCCAATAGTATACAATGTAGTGTTAACATCATACTGTTTTAGTATAGTAGCAATCAGTGTACTGTCTACACCGCCAGAAAATAATAATGCCACATCATCCAGGTCATCTACACGTTTTAGAACAGCTTCTATTATTGCTTCCTTTAAAGATTCCTTAGCATAATCATAATCCGTGTATGGCTCCGCATGCTTCCATTGTGAGCGTACCTCCACTATATCATCATTATATATCATACAGGTAGGCTTAAGATTATAAATACTAGTCATGCCAATTTCCTTTAATGCCTTCTGTTCAGATGCAAATGCAAATGTATTATCATCATATGCATAGTATACTGGTTTAACACCAACACAATCACGGATAACAATATAATCCGCGCCATCAGTAATACAAAAAGCATAATCACCATCAAAGAAAGGTATAGCCCTTAAAACAGCGACCTTTAAATCATCATCATAAAAGTGCTCAATAACCTTTAAAATAATCTCACAATCAGAGTTGGTTTTCAAATTAGTTAAATCAAACTCATCAATCAATTTCTTATAATTATATAATTCAGCATTGGATACTAATACTAAATCACTGGCAACAATAGGCTGTAATTCATTTGTACCTACAATTGATAATAAATTATGTCCAATCATAAAATCAGAGTCATTAATATCATCTACATGACTATTATATGCTATCTGGGTACCTGAATAAACGCCCCTCCCATCAGGTCCTCTGTGGGATAAAACATCCAGCATACATAATAATCTATCTTTAACATTTACTCCATTAATACCAGCAATTGAACACATAAACATATTACCCTAAATAATAGATTCTATAAAAAAAAGTTTTATTATGGGTGGTTATAATAATTTAGATAAAATAAATAATTAATTTATAAATAATTTAAAAGCATAATCCAAACTACTAACCACATAAAATAAAATGGTAATATACCATTAGAAATCCATGATCCTAATGATATCTTTTCTCTTCCGTATTTACTTTCAGCCAGTTTACCTAATAAGTATACAATAACAATAGATATTAGTACACCTAACATTTCATTAGTTATAGGTAATACTCCTGTACTGAAAGCGTATGATATGATTCCTGCTACAATTCCGCCTATGATATGTTCATAGGACATTATACTTACTTCATCCATTATATCAACGTCTTTATATTATTCCCTAAATCAGATTATATATAGATTTCTATAATATTATTAATATACTTTATTCTATTAACAGAAAACTGATAGTAGTATAATAATTCAATAGATAACAATAATTTAACTATTTTCTAATTAAATGATGCCTATAAATGTCTAAGTACTCATCAGCCATCTGTTCTGTAGATTTAAACTGTATGTCCTGTATTTCATGGGCAACCCTTAAGTAATTATCATAATCATCAAAAATACTAATTATCTGATGATATGCTTCATCAGGATTATTTGAAATTAGGAAGCCACCACCATTAGCATGAATTCTCTCACCTAATGCACCAATATCCATGGATACAACTGGAACACCACAGCTCCATGATTCAGATAGAGTATGACAGTATGTTTCAGGCCATATTGAGAATATACCAATTAAATGTGGATTAATCTCATATACTAACCTGCAAAACTCACTTCTTTTATATGGTCCATGAAGTACTCCTACCTCTTCTAGATGATAATCAGGATTAACATTACCTATGAAGTGTAATTCTAGCTTATTATTTACATCAAACTTTTTCATAGCTTTAATAAATAATCCGCCCTTACTTGCACTAATATTACCTGGAATAACAATTCGTATAGGTTCCTCACTATCAAGTGGTGGTATAATCTTATCCACATTATCCGGTGTTTCTAAGTCACGGCCATGTTCTATAAGATCAAACTCTTCATCCCTTAATTGTGGATAGAATTCATTATAGATATCATATGCTGACTTGGATGTTGTTACAAAAGCTGAGCAACATGATAACATGTCACTAACATATTTTCTCCAAGTAGTGATGAATGGTTTTAGTAATGGAGCATCTAATCCCATTGTAATATTACATTGTCCTTCATATGTATCTGTACTGGTTATTGGCGTACAGTGTCCTCCGCAGTAATTATTCTTGTCATCAATTAAGTTATGTGCCGGACATACATAGTAGAAGTCATGGAATGATAATATTACTGGAATACCCATTGCCCGTGCAATGTATGGCATGTCAAATGAGTGTCTTATAAGATGTCTTATATGAACTATATCTATATGCAATATTTTTAGGATATTGAAGTATATTATTGCAAACTCCTTAATTCGTGGATTTCTAATTGAATATTTTGACTTATAATTCCATGATGCTAACTGGAATAGATGACCCTTAAATTCATCATCATTTCCCTCATCGCTACCAAAATCACTGTACTTATATAGTTTAAAGTCTTTCCTGCTAGCTGTAAGAAGGTAAACATCCATTGTCTTATTAATATGCCTCATAAGATCTACACTAGTATATAAGGTGCCGCCCTTTCCCTGATGTATCACATATAATATTCTCTTCCTATTATACTTATCTTTACAATCTGACTGTAGAGTATAGCCTATTCGTCTTCTTATATCAGCATATGAAGGTGATTTAACAAAATTATTTACCCGCTTCTTATATGATGGATGTCGTTTTTTAACATAGTTTTTATGTTTATCTATTAATTTCTGTTTTTCATCACCAAATGACACGTTACGATTATGATAAATATATGTTGATGTATCTACTACATTCTTCCATCCAGCATTTACCAGTCTCATACAGAAATCATTTTCTTCACCATAACCCTTACCATATAACAGGTCTAATGGTCCTACATCACGTAATGCTTCCTGTTTAATATACATACAGAATCCATTACCTGTCGGAACATCAATAAGTACATTATCACTAATCTTCTCCACTATATTAGCTGTACCCTGTATTCCTAATTCTTCATCAATGATATTATCCTTATTAATTACAGGTACAGAGAATGCTCCAGCATTATTAGATACAGGTGTCACTGTTGCTATCTTTGAATCAGAGTATGCTGCAAATTTCAGTTTCTGCAGCCATTTATATGTGACTATTGTATCACTGTTTAGCATCACAACATCCTTATCACCTGATATGTTAAATCCTATGTTAATGTTTCTGACAAATCCCTGGTTTGACTGGTTATTCACAAAGAATACATTATCCTCTTTTGATAACTCTGTTAGTAATTGCTCTATTCTTGAATCAGTACTGCAGTCATTGATTAATACCATTTCATATGGTAACAGTGTATATTTCTTCACTGATTCTATACATGCCTTTGTTTCCTCGTATGCATTGTATATTGGTATGATTATTAATGTCTTCCTCTGCATTTCATCAATTATAGGATCTAACTCCTTTGATGCATATTTTAATTCTAGTTTTGATTGTGTTTGATGCAGTACTCTTTGGAAGTATTGATTTTTAAAGTAGAATATATCGCTTTTATCATATTGGAAGTTATTCTTCCAGCATACATAGTTGAAGCTTATCTGGTCTCTACGGCTATGATTTATTACTTCGTTATACCATTGTTCCATGATATTTATTACTTCTCTATCATGATGATTCCTGAAGAGTATTCCACTTGCTATTAATCCATTATGTGCTGGCAGTCCTTCCTCTTTGTATTTCTGCACCTGTGAATCTATGATTTCTGGTGAATCCTTTTTGAGTCTTTTACATGCCTCTGCTTCATCATATATACAGTTTCGTTCCTCGTGTTGGATTGCTAGTAGTTTTCCATGTTTATTGTATTTGTTAATGTAGTGTTTTATGTCACCTATAACATCAAAGTTGGAGTCTATCCATATTGTATAATCATAGTCTGCCAGGTATTTGTGTGGAAGTATTTTATAGTGTCTTGCCTTTCTTATTTCATCCAAGTCCAGATCTTCCATCATTCTAATCTGCCAGAAGTTTGATTTAAGTTCAGGGTTATCTGTATAGCATATGTAGTCAAAGTCCGGTTCTATTACTGTTGGCAGTATTAATTCATCATAGTTTCCGGTTACTGCCGTATATACTGCTACTTTCTTATCTGTGAAATCTATGAATTGTTTTTTCTGTTCTACTATGTCTTCGAATGAATCCTGTGGATTTAATGTGTTTTCTATGACTTCTATCAGTTCTTCATCCTTGAAGTATAATCCCTCGTATAATGTTTCTATTTCCATGTATGTGACTAGTTTCATGAATTCTGATTGTTCTGTATGATCTGGCCTGTAGTAGTTGTAGAAGTGTCTTACATATAACATGTCTATTTTCAGGTTTACTAGGATGTTAAAGTAGAATGTTTTGAAGTCTTCTATTTGGTCTATTGCCCATTGTCTTACTGTGATGAATGTACCTATATGGTTGTATATCTGTAGTGATAGTTTATTTTCATCATAATCTATTGTTAGTATGTAACAGTAGTAGTGCCTAGACATTTCATAGAAGTTCTTATCCAGGTAGGGTTCTGTATCATTCATACGTGTAACGTATAGTATTCTTTCAGAATTCTTGTATGGCTTTATATGCTGTTTCATACGATTTAATGAGTTTTTTAGTTTATTTGAATCAACAAATTCATCCCATAAATCATATACATCTGGATGTCTTTGTCTTATTATCTTCTTATTTGCCTGTTTTAGTTTTGCTGTTTTTTCTGTTGTGAATGAGGCATGGCGTCTATGATAAACAAATACTGATGTGTTACGTATGTTTTTCCATCCTTTCTCTCTTGCCCTTGATGTGAAATCTGTTTCTTCACCATAGCCCATACCAAATATTTCATCAAATAATCCTACATCATCTATTGCCACACGCTTAATAAATAGGCAGAATCCATTTCCTGTCGGACTTTGAATGTATTCCTCCTTTGAAAGCTTGTTTACTTGATGTGCATTTTTATCCAGATATAATAAGTCATTGGTTTCTCCTAGCTCTTGCACTGCTATATCTGATGAGTTACTAATTGGTGTTACTGTTGCTATTCTACCATCACGGTATGCGGATAATACTATCTGAGATAACCATCTAGGTGTTACTATTGTATCACTATTTAATAGCACTACATCTCCCGTTGATGCTTTTATACCCATGTTAATGTTTTTCACAAATCCCTGGTTCTGCTTGTTTTGTATTATTCTGACAAATGGTATGTCCTCTACATAGTTTAGCAGTACGTTTATTCGTGGATCTGTACTGCAGTCATTGATAAGTATTAATTCATAGTTTATATGTGTGTTTAACAGTACGCTTCTGATGCATTCCTTAGTTTCCTCGTATGCATTATATATCGGTATGATGATTGATACCTTGTCCTGTAAGTGGTTATATATTTTATGTGATAGTATTCCATGGAAGCGTGTGTCAAAGTTATCTCTTAATTCCCCTGCGTATGGGTATGCCCTGTATGATGTTGTATTTCCATATTCCAGGTAGTGATATAGCGGGTTTATTGTTATTTTATCCCCGGCTATGTTGTTTGTGTATTCCTTGGTGTTGAAGAATCGGGACGGGTTTAATCCTTTTTCTGCACCTATTAATATGTAGTGTAGTATTGGATCCATGTCTCCTATTGGTTCATCCAAGTTTTCTAGGTAGTAGTTAGTGTCAAATAGTGTTGAATCATAGATTTTATTATAGTATCTTTGTATTTTTTCATTGTTTTTATATTCCTCGTGTTCATCGAAGTTTATTCTGTCATATCTATAGTTTCTTTTCTCGTCTATTCCGAGCTTTAAGAAGTGTATGAGCGGATTCATCTTTGATCTTTTCACATCAGGATATGCGTCCCGGTACCATTCCTGGTTAAAGTATCTGCTTGTAGGACATAGTTCTGTTCTTCCATGTAGTAGGAAGTATTGAATTGGTATGTCTTTACTGGTTATGTTTGGATTATTGTTGTAGTAGTAGGTGCTGTCGAAGAATTTTGATTGTTTAAGTAGTTCATAATCCTCATAGTATGCATCATATACGTGAATGTTATCTTTTTCCAAACTTTTACTCCCCTATATTAAAATTGTTATAATATCATAGAATTAAAAATTAAATATCCTTGTAATCATTGTTAATGTTAGATTTGTATTGTATCTTCATTAACTTATTACTCTATTAGAGTTTTATTTTTTAGTCTAATAGTTTTATATTAGTCTAATATTTGTTAGAATCAAGATATAAAAATTATGTAATTAATTAAAAAGATATTTTAAGATTGATTTTTTGTAAAAATAATTATTATCGTAATAATTAATATAATAATAAAAGTAGTATTTAAAAAAAGAAGGAAAGATAAAGTCATTTGTATGTCTGTTTATCTTCAATTCCAGCGATGGGTTCTAGTCTTATCATGATATCCTCTACTTCAGGGTATTTCTCTTTTATAACTTCTTCACATTTATGTGATATGTCATATGCTTCGGTTAAACTAAGATTATCACTTAGTACTAGATGCATATCCATAAATATCATTGAATTTGTACCTCTAGAACGTATATTATGAACATCAATTACTCCTGGAATAGGCATTATTATTTTTCTGATATCTTTTTCAGGGATAACTGATTTATCCATTAATACATTGATATTTTTATATAATATTTCTATTCCTGCTTTTAATATTAAAATAGCTACAAATATTGATAGTATTGGATCTAGAATTACATAACCCATCTGTATGAATATTAAACCAATAATTATTACTAGTGTGGCGAGTGAATCACTTTTTGTATGTTGACTATCAGATATTAAAATATCACTATTATATTCTTCACCTTTTCTTTTTTCATATAATGATACTATATAATTTATTATTACTGTTATTATAAGTACAATATAACTGATTAATGTAACATTAGGAATGCCTACACCATTAAATCTATCAATTGCCGCTGTTATGATTTCATAACTTACTATTAAAAGAGATAATGCAATAATAAGAGATGCAAATGTTTCAATTTTTGAGTGACCATATCTATGCTCAGAATCACAGGGTTTACAAGATACGTATACTGCTGCCATACCTAAAATATTGGATATAGCATCAAATAATGAATCGTAACCATCTGCACGTATACTTAATATATTAGCATGAAAACCATATCCCAACTTAATTATTGATACTAGTAAATTGAAGAAAAACACGATTATTAATATCCTATTTACTTTTCTATAATAATTCTTCATTATCACCACTTACATAGTTATTAAATAAATAATTAGTTATTATTTAATCTAATATTAGAAACTAATATTGTATATAAATATTGTTTTTTAAGTATAACTAAATATATAATGGTTTAAGAATAAAATAAGATAAAATATTTTAAAATATGAAAAAATAATACTGAAAAATAGATAAAGTAAGGTATAATTAAATATTTGAATAAGATAAATAATAAAAAGAAAAAGAAGTAGTGGAAATGAGATATAATATAATTAAGATAAAAATCAAAATATAAATATAAATGAATAATGAATAAAAGGGGTGCAGTAAAATATGAAATCAATGTCAAATGTAGACATTCATACAATAATAAAAGAATTAAACAATGAACTAGTAGATGCCAGAATCGATAAAGCATATCAGCCAGCAAACGACACAATAAGGATAAAAATAAGAAAGGCTGGAGAAGGAAGAAAAGACCTTGTAATACAAGCAGGAGTAAGAATACACTTAACAGACTATCCGCAACCAAATCCTACAATACCACCAAACTTTCCGATGCTGCTAAGAAAACATCTAAGTGGTGGAAGCATAACATCCATAAAACAGCATAACTTTGACAGAATACTAGAAATAAATGTTCAGAAAAAGGAACAATACACAATAATTGTTGAATTGTTCAGTAAAGGAAATGTTATTCTACTAGATAAGGATAAGAACATAATATCGCCCCTAAAACATAGACAATGGCATGACAGAAAGATAACATCCCATGAACAATACAAGTATCCGCCAGAAAAGGGAATAAACATAAACAATACAACCCCCGAGAAATTACGAGAAATCATAAAACAATCAGATAAAGATATAACAAGAACCATTGCAACAAATGGATTAGGTGGATTATATGCAGAGGAAATAATAAGCTACACCAACATAGACAAACAGAAACCTGCACAGGACATAACAGACGAGGAAATCATCCAACTAGACAATGCAATAAAAACATTACTGGATAAGATAGAAAATCATCCAAATCCACAGATAATTATAAAAGAAAAAGATGGAAAACCTAAAGATAAGGATTTTGTACCAATAGACTTAAACAAGTACCAGGACTATGAAAAGAAAACATTTGACAGCTTTAACAAGGCGGCTGACGAATTCTACAGTAAGAAGATTGTGAAAGATGTGGAATCAAAAGAAGAAAAAATATGGGCTAAGAGAATAGGAAAATATGAGAAACGTCTGAAGATGCAGGAAGATACACTGGAAGGATTCTATAAGACAATTGAAGACACACAACATAAAGGAGATACAATATATGCCCATTATAATGAAATACAGGAAGTAATTGATATCATACTACAGGCAAGAGAAAAATATTCCTGGAAGGAAATATCCACAATCATCAAGAAGGCTAAAAAGGATAAAAGTGTTCAGGGATTAGATATGATAGAATCCATTGATAAAATGGGAGTTCTAAATCTTAAATTAGATGATACTCATGTGCAAATAGACCCAAAGATAGGCATACCTGAAAGCACAGAGAAATACTATAATAAAGGTAAAAAAGCAAAAAGAAAAATAGATGGAGTAAATATTGCTATAGAGAACACTAAAAATGAAATAAAGAAACTTGAAAACAAGAAAGAAGTAGCAATAGATGAATTAAAAGAAAAACAGCAACATAAAGAGAAAAGAGAGCTTAAATGGTATGAAAAGTTACGCTGGTTTATTAGTAGAGATGGCTACCTTGTAATTGGTGGAAGAGATGCTAATAGTAATGAAAAAGTAGTTAAACATTACTCTAAAACTAATGATATATACTTCCACTGTGATATTCATGGTGCATCTTCAACAATAGTGCAGAATACCGGCGATGATGAAATTCCTGAAACCACATTATATGATGCAGCATGTTTTGCTAGTAGTTTTAGCAGTGCCTGGACAGAAGGATTCAGTTCATATGATGCTTACTGGGTGAATATGGACCAAGTATCTAAAACTCCTCAAAGCGGTGAATTTCTTAAAAAGGGATCATTTGTAATCAGAGGTAAAAAGAATTTCATACGTAACGTACCGGTTCTGGTAGGTTTAGGTATTGTTGATTATGATAATGATAAAAGAATAATGTCCGGCCCTGTAGAATGTGTTAAACGTATGACTGATAAATTCGTTGTCATAAAGCCAGGTTTTACAAAAAAAGAACGTATATCTAAGGAAATATTACATATTATTGACCCTGACAAGAACTTTAGTATTGATGATATTGTACGTAGTTTACCAAGCGGTAAATGTGATATCATGGATATTAGAGAATATAATCAGAAGTACGCTAATAAGTAAATTCTCAACTTCCCTATTTTTTTTATAACTTATATTATTGATATTATCACATGTTTTTAATAATATACTATATTAACTAGCAGTTATAATTAATAAAAAAGTTATTTGTTAAAAAAAGTTAAATTAGTATGGAAAGATTATTGTTTTTAAGAGTATTGATTTATTCAATATTCTTTAGGTTTGATATAGGATATAATTTAGTTAAACCTTTCCTACTATTATAAAAATTTATTTTTGTTTATATATAAAGTTTAGTTATTATGAGAATTATTCTTCATAATCCTCACTGTAAGATTCACCCGGCTGTAATGGTACTGTGAATGTACCTATACTTTCATCTTCAACAAATTTTGCAAAGAGTTCCGGGTCTTGTTCTATTTCTGGGAATGTGTTATAGTGCATTGGTATTACAATTCTTGCCTGTACCCATGCTGCTGCTATTGCTGCATCCTCTATTCCCATGGTGAATTTATCTCCTATTGGCAGTAATGCTATGTCCGGCTTGTATATGTCTCCTATCACTGTTTTCATATCTCCGAATAGGCCTGTGTCTCCTGCGTGGTAGATTTTCTTTCCGCTTTCTAATGTTATGATAAATCCTGTTGATACTCCGCCTTCTTCTAAATCCTCCATGAAGTCTATTGCTGAGGTATGTCTTGCATCTACCATTGTAATGTTTATCAGGTTGTTTACGGATATTGATCCGCCTATGTTCATGCCTATTGCATGGAATCCCTGTTTCTGTACGAATGTTGCTAGTTCGTGTGTTGTTATGACTGTTGCTCCTGAGTTATTTGCTATTTCCAGTGTATCTCCGAAGTGGTCTGAATGTCCATGGGTTACTAGTATTATGTCCGGTTTTAGTTCTTCGACCGGTGTTGTGCATGCAGGGTTACTGCTTATGAATGGGTCTATTAATATTTTTAATCCTTCTTCTGTTATTATTTTAAATGCTGAATGTCCTAGATATTCTATTTTCATATATTATCAATCCCCTTTCAATTATTTTAATGATATATATTATTTTTCTTTTTTTCTATATATTTACATTTTCAATTAATTTTAATGCATTTTCCTTTCCATTATATTGTATGAAGTCCTCGTATGATTCCTTGTTTACTTCTATTTGGTCCAGATTGTCTAGTGTGTTGTTGATTATTGTCAGTAGTTCTTCCTTGTTGTTAATTGATGCTTTTTCTGTTATATTGTATTCCATCATTCTTGCTATGTTTTTTTCTTGTTCTACGTGGTTGTTCAGTGGTATTAGTATGTTTGGCTTCTTGATTGATAGTAATTCCATTGATGTTGTATGTCCTGCTATTGCTATTGTCAAGTCTGATAGTTTCATCCATTCTATCAGGTCATATGTGAATTGTCTGATGATTATCTTCTCATCATTTTCAGGTATCTTGAAGGAGTTTGGATTTATTTCTAGTCCTGTGAACATGAATATTTTATCTGCTTTTATTTTATCTGATATTTCACATATGTTTGTTAGTAGTTTTTTTCCGAAGTTGCTTCCGCCTATTGTCACAACGATTACTGTATCTTCCTGTTTTACGTTGTATTTTTCCCGTAGTTTTTCTTTGGATTCTATTATATCAACGTCTTTGTGCAGCAGTGGTCCTATGAATTGTGATTTGTTTTTGAGTTGTTCGGGTATTTCAATTGATCCTGGTATGTCCGGCACCAGTATTTTCTGGCATCCCTTTGATATTTCCATTATGAATTTGCTTACGCTTTTTTCAAAGTATTTTACTATATGTGCATTTGTTGAGTCGGAGAATCCGAATGTCAGGTCATTGGTTATTATATAGCAGGGTATGTTTAGAAATTTGGCCATGATTGGTGCTGAGTAATCTGAGTCTGTTAGTATCAGGTCCGGTTTTATTTTTCTTACTATTTTTGCTTCTTTGTACATGCTTTTTAGGAATGTGAATGGTATGTCTTTTGATTGTTTTAATGATTCCTCGACATCTATTCCTCCGTCTGATGCTTGAAAGTTCATTTCGGGCAGATGGTATGGTTTGTAGTTATTTTTTTGATAGTAGTGTAGTCCTGAGCCATAGCTTGCAAATTCTATTTGGTGGCCGTGTTCTTTCAGTTGTTCTGCTAGGGCTAAATCACGTGATGCATGTCCTATACCTACTCCACAGGTGAATATTAATATTTTCATGTTTTTTTACTCCTGATATTATAATATTGTTTGGAAGTATTATATTAAACGTTTTAATTGTCTGCATCAACATACGTATTACTATTAAGTATAAAAAGTAATACTTTTATAATTTGTATTACTAATAGTAATATGTAGTAATACTATGGAGGTGAAAATTATGAATATACTAGAAGACGAAACAGGACAAGGAGCAGCAGAATACATCCTACTATTCGGGGGAGTGATAATCATAGCACTTGTAGCACTGGAAATATACTCAAACTACTTCTCAAACGGTAACACATTCAGTGCACATGATGATGCACAGCAAATAAGACAAAATCTGACAACAAGCAAATGAAACTAGATAACAAGGGACAGACAAGTGCAGAGCTAATATTAATACTAGCCTCAATGAGCATGATAGTGCTGGTAGCAGCTTATTACACGACTAACTACTTAAACACTATAACAAATCATACAAAAACAGTGATAATAAATAGTAGAAATAATTTTCTATCACAGATATAAGATAAAAAAAAGAGAGATTATAAGGAATATGAGATTATAATAAGTTACCCTTCTGGTCTATTTCACCTTTACGAATACGTGTAGATGAAATAGGTACGCCATCATCAGCTAAAATCCATTCAATAACAATAATATCCAATGGGTCTAATCCATTTTTAATACGAATCTTATTAATATTTACCGCGGATTGTTCGGTTTCCTCACTAACAACTATTGCTTCTAATTCAGGGTCTTTATCAGCAGTTCCACTAGGATCAACTATTTCTTTAATCTCATATTCTTTATCATAATCACTGATAATATTAGTTAATCTTTTTATTCTAGTTTGACATGATTCAATGTCATGGCTTTTATTACTAGCAAATTCATCAGAGGTTATACCTATAAGTACACAATCCCCCATTTTAAAGGCTGTTCTTATAAGTGCCTCATGACCCTTATGTAGCTTATCAAAAGTTCCGCCGACAGCTACTTTTTTATATGTTTCTTCCATTAAAAACCTCTAATTCCTATTTGATTAAATGATGATATATCATTCAACGTTAAATCTATTTTTGTTATTTATTTTATATAAATAATTTCGTGGATAATATGAGGTTATGTGTACTTAATTTGGATGTTATGTTATTTTTTGTTGTATTCCTGTATTGTTTTGTATATTTTTTGGTAAAGTATAAATAGTATGAATGATTTAAGTTTTAAATACATCATTGCATAGGCAACTATTGTGATGTAAAGAATCAATTTTATTTTTTAGTTAATTTTTATCAATTGCACAATTAATCATAAAAATTATTCAGTAACACTTGTATAAGCAATAGTTTGAAATAGAAGTATTATATTGGGAAAATCAAATAAAAGGAGAGGTGAGATTTTGAGTCCTGAAATAGAACTAAAAGATGAAGCACATACAAATGAAAAAATAGAATTAATAAAAGGAGACCCAAAAGCAGCTATCAGAGCCATAGCATGGCCAATGATTATAACCTTAGTATTAAACATGGTATATAACATGGTTGATAGAATATGGGTATCAGGATTAGGATCTGACCCCCTAGCAGCACTAGGATTTGTAACACCACTATTTATCATATATGGTGGACTAGCAAACGGATTTGGAGCAGGAGCAAATTCACTAATATCCAGATACATAGGCTCAGATGACAGAGAAAACGCAAGTAACAGTGCACTGCACGGAGTACTGACAGGAATAATAATATCAATCCTACTGATTATAATAGTAATACCATGCCTAGATTCAATGCTTGTAGCAATGGGAGCATCATCAGTAATGCAATATGCAAAACCATACGCAGCAATAATAACCCTGGGATCCTTCACAATAGTATTTAACGGAATACTATCCAGTGAACTAAGAGCAGAAGGAGATGTGAAAAGAGCAACTTTAGCACTGGCATTCACCGGTATATTAAATATGATAATAGACCCGATATTCATATACACACTAGGATGGGGAGTAGAAGGAGCAGCAATAGCAACCATACTATCAGCACTAGTAGCAACATGTCTGATGATATACTGGATGTTCATCAAAAAAGACACATATGTAAATTTATCCAGAAAACAATTCAAATACAGCAACAAAATAATGAAGGAATTAATGAGCGTATCCATACCAGCAAGTGTAGAACAGCTGATAATATCACTCATATCAATAATACTAAACGCACTGATAGCAATGGTAGCATCAACCCAAATAGTAGCAGGATTCACAGCAGCATTCAGTATCGTACAAGTATTCATGATGACAACCGTAGGTATATGTACCTCAGCAATCACAGTAGCAGGGGTAGGATTTGGAGCACACGACTATGATAAAGTAAACACAACATGCTACTACTCAATGAAAATATCATTAATCGTAGCAGTAATAGCTGTGATAATCATACAGTTATTTGCACCCCAGCTAGCACTACTATTTAGTTACTCAGAAACCAGTGCAAATCTAGGTCCGATAATAACAGAAATACTAAGAATACTATCATTCTTCCTTGTAGCAATACCAATAGGATTCAGCTGTGCATGTGTATTCCAGGGAATGGGAAAAGGTACAATATCACTAATACTAACAGTGCTAAGAGAACTTGTACTAGTACTCGTATTCACACTGATATTCATATTCATATTCCACACAGGACACTACGGAATATACTATGGAATGATACTAGGAGCACTGCTAGGTTCAATAATAGGATTAATAGTATTCAGAGGATACATGAGAAGAATAAGAAAATACAGAACATAAACCATCCTCATTTTCACTTTTTTTTAAACTATATTAAACATTAAATAAAAAACTAAAATATAATCAAAGAGAGTTTGTGATAAACATGGAATTACCAGAAAACTTTACAATAGATACAATAGACCAATTTCCAATAAACTTCATATTTGACTTAATAGGCAGACAACACCACATAGCACTAAAAAAGGAACTGGAACCATACAACATAAATGTCAGCGAATACCATATAATCATGAAATTATACACGGAAGGAAAAAAAACACAGCAAGACATAGCAAGAAGCTTCTACCTAACCGAGGGAACAGTAGCCAGGTCAATAAGACACCTTGAAGATAAAAATCTAATAAAACGAGAAACAGACGAAAACAACAGACGAAGAAACTTCGTATACCTCACAGATAAAAGTAAAAAACTAGCATCAAAGATGGATGACCTCGACAATCAATGGGAAAACACTGTATGCAACTTTTTAACAAAGGAAGATATTCATAACCTAAAACAGGTATTATACAAGATAACAATCAACTCCATTAATACAAAAGAAAAACTTTAAACCATTTACTTCTTTTAAAAAAAAGCTAATTTTAAAATTCCACCCATATTCTATACTATCTTATTATAATAATAATGAAATACACAATATATAATACGAATAACTAGACTGATAAGGTATATTATATGATAGAAGAATACAATACAGTAATCAAAAATCCGAGAAAAGTAATCACAAGATTCGCGTCATGCTACCCTAACATATACAGAGTAGCTATGTCATCAATGGGCTATCATATCATCTACGACTACCTGAATGCCAGAGAAGACATATACTGTGAAAGAGTAATATATCCGCAGACAAAGAGCATAGAAACAAGATCAGACCTTGCAGATTTTGACATAGTAAGTTTCACACTACAATTTGAACAAGACTACTTTAACATGATAGACATGCTCAAACGCAGTAATATACCACTAGAAAGTAAAAACAGAAGACCGACAGATCCACTGGTAATTGCAGGCGGACCATGTGCAGCATCAAACCCCCTGCCAATATCAACATTCGTAGACCTTTTTGTAATAGGAGACGCAGAAGTAACACTAGACAAAATAATCGACGTAAGAAGTGATACAAACAACCCCCGCGCAGACATCTACGACTTCCTGGACATACCAGGCGTATACAAGCCAGGAGAACCAGCAAAAATACAGCAAGTAAAAAACATGAAAGACGCATGGCGGCCAATATACCAGATAGTAACAAAAACAGACAACAAGAAATTCATGCCTGCATTCGGAGACAACGCATTCCTACTAGAAGTATCCAGAGGATGTACAAGAGGATGCAGATTCTGCATGAGTGGATGCATGTACAGGCCAAGAAGAGAAACACCACTGAAAACACTGCTAAAAACAGCAGAAAAAACAAGACAAGTAACAGGACACAACAAAGTAGCACTAATAGGAGAAGCCGTGAGCGACTACAGTAAAATAGAAGAACTATGTTGGGAACTAACACAGGAAGGATTCCAAATAGCAACACCATCACTAAGAGTAGAATCAGTGACAGACGAACTACTGGAAATACTAAAACAAAGCGGCCTGAAAACAATAACAATCGCACCAGAAACAATACAAAAACAACGATGGAAATTAAACAAGCCTATCACCGACACAGAAATATACCACACAGTAGACAGAGCAATAGCACTGAAACTGAAAGTCAAAATGTACCTGCTGCTAGGAACACCAGGAGAAACAACAGACGACATAATGGAACTAATCAACTTCCTAAGACAACTGACCTCAAAAGGAGTACGTTACAATACAATAACAACCAGCGTAAACCCCCTAATACCAAAACCACACACACCACTACAATACATGGGATTCGACTACGACGACCTATACGACAAATTCAAGAAATACAGCACAAGACTAAAACATAGAAACAAGAAAGAAAACCTTAAAAAAGCAACAATACAATACGTACTAACAAACAGCGGAGCAGAACTAAACAGCCTACTAAAAATAGGAAAAAAAATAGCATTCAAAGACTGGCATAAACTTGCATACAAGATAAACGAAGAAAAAGAAAAAGAAAACTACACCCTACCATGGCACGAAATAGACGTTGGAATAAAAAACTCATTCCTCAAAAAAGAATATAAAAAAGTAGAAGCAGGAGAAATAACACCATGGTGTGAAACAGATGGATGTTATAACTGTGGATCATGTGAATAATAAAAAAAATGGAGAAAAAAATATGAATTATGGAGCAGACAGAGTAAAAAATATAAACCTATCACAAGTAAGAAAAATGTTCGAACAAGCAAGTCCAACAGCAATCAACCTAGCACTAGGAGAACCAGACTTCAACACACCACCACACATCATAGAATCACTGAAAAATGCACTAGACCAAAACTACACACACTACTCACAAAACAAAGGAGAACCAGAACTAAGAAAACAAATATCAAAAAAACTGAAAAAAGACAACAACATAAACACAACAAGCGATGATATAATAGTAACAGTAGGAGCAAGTGAAGCATTATACGCTGGAATACAAGCACTAATAAATCCGGGCGATGACGTACTAATACCAGACCCAGGATTTCTATCATACAAGGAATGCGTAACCCTAGCAGGAGCAAACAGCATCCCAGTACAAACAAGTGCAGAAAATGGATTCCAAACAACAATAGAAGACATAGAAAAAAGCCTAACCGATAATACAAAAGCAATAATAATAAACTCACCATGTAACCCTACAGGAGCAGTAATGGAAAAAGAAGACATAAAACAAATAGCAGACCTAGCAACAGACAAGGATTTAATCATATTCTCCGATGAAATATATGAAAAAATAATCTATGACAGAAAACATTACAGCTTCCAAGCATACACAGATAATGCTGTTACAATAAACGGATTCTCAAAATCATATGCAATGACCGGACTAAGAATAGGATACTGCACAAGTAATCCAGATATCATTAATGAAATACTTAAAGTACACCAGTATGATGTAGCATGTATAGATACATCAGTACAGAAAGCAGCAATAACCGCATTATCCGGGCCACAGGACTGTGTTACAAGTATGACAAATGAGTTCAGAAAAAGAAGAGACCTTGTAGTTGAATCATTAAATGACATGGGATTAGATTGTGTAATGCCTAATGGTGCATTCTATGTATTCTTCAGATGCGAAAATCCAGAAGAATTTGTTAAAAAGGCTGTTAAAGAAGACGTAGTATTAGTACCTGGTGCTGCATTTGGTGAGATGGGTAAGAATTATATCAGATTATCTTATGCTCAGAGTTATGAAAATCTAGAAGTAGCAATGAGTAGATTAGAAAAAATAGTATAAATATTTTCACTACTTCTATTAACTTTTTTTTATTCCCAATTTTTTAGTTTATCAGCTATTTTTCTTAGTTTTTCAATTATTTCTCTTGTTATTTTCTGGTTATCAGTGTATAATTCTATTTTTTTCTCGTAGATATTTATTAATGGCAGGCAGTCTTGATAGAACTCACTATCTTCATCCTGTGATTTATAAAATTTTAGTGAACGCTTATTCTTATTAACTTCCCGTATGCAGTGGTTAATGTATTGGGTTAATTCATCTTCTTCATCATAGGCATCTTTTCTTATTTGAACATAGTTCTGGTATACTTCATTAATGTTGCTTCTGAAATATTTTGGTAAATCTTCCTCGCTAACTGAGAAATCATGCATATTATCTATTATGAAATGTTCAAGGTCTTTATAGAATTTATCATAACCCTGTATAGCATTTTCCAGTTCTTTATGTTCTGTTTCTACTTTTTCTAGGCTTTTAGTTTCTGTTTTTATTTTTTGTTCAATTTCAGCTTTTGCTTTTGATGAAACTTGTTTATCTGCATTTTCCATAATATCTACTCGAGAAATTTTTTGATTATTTAACTAAGAATAATGTTAGTTATTTATTAGATATTATTTTATATATTTAAAAATTTTTTGAAAAGTAATTCTATGACGCTTATATTATCCATAATTTTAGTTAAATTATGCTTAATAAACCAAATGTTGATTAAATTATGTAGAATTGTTATTTGTATAGTTAATATCAGTAAAAATAGTTGGTTAAGCGCCGAGGCCGGGATTCGAACCCGGGTGGGCATCTGCCCAGTGGCTTAGCAGGCCACCGCCGTACCAGGCTGGGCCACCTCGACATGTTAAAACAGTATTTAATAGTTTATATTTTATTACATTTATAATTTACTATATTTTATATTTTTTAAGCGGCATGTAATTGGATGGACATACCTCATAAAAATAGGTTATCTATATCTGTAACTCCACCCCGCTGATCCATAAACATCAGTTGTCTAAAACAGAGCTGCTTCTTTCCAGACCTGACCCATTCAATTAATTAA